>Ga0316217_10000079_pt1 | contig 139793 bp, 123 predicted proteins | sample 1anoAmetaG_FD_203633 | JGI IMG/M metagenome (GOLD analysis project Ga0316217, IMG submission 203633) | Freshwater microbial communities from Trout Bog Lake, Wisconsin, USA - 1anoA | ecosystem: Environmental > Aquatic > Freshwater > Lake > Hypolimnion/Profundal zone | place: USA: Wisconsin... | reverse complement strand
CCTTGGGGCTTGGCGGTGGCGATGGCGCTTGGGGTTTGCAGAATCCGCACACTTCGTCTGACGTCAGGTTGATACGTCCACAAACTGGGCAATGTTTTTCTTCAGTTGTCATAATCTAGAGCCTATCGCTCCGCTTGAGCTACAGGCGGAGCGGACAGGACAAACGATGAATGCAGAACAAACGTCGCCCGCTCCGACTGTTAGCTCCGAGCGGTTGTTGTGCCTTTCGGTGCGGCAACCGTGGGCGTGGCTGATCGTAAACGGATGGAAAAATATCGAGAACCGGGAATGGCCTACGCGAGTACGCGGCCCGATCCTGATCCACGCGGGCAAAGGAATGACGGCGGACGAATACGAGGGATGCCAAATCTTCGTGGAAGGCTTCTCCAGCCTGCAACTCCCACCGCCGGAGAAACTCGAACGCGGCGGGATCGTCGGACAAGCAACACTGCTCGACTGCGTGAACAGGCACAGCAGCGAATGGTTCGTGGGAACGTGGGGCTTCGTGCTGGCAGATCAGAAGCCGCTACCATTCGCGCCGTGCAAAGGGGCACTGGGCTTTTTCAAGGTAGGGCACAACGACGGAGCTAAGCCATGAGCACGCGCCCTGAGACGACCGCCAACACCCCAACCGGCCAAGCGCGTGCGAATTGGCTTCGGCGACTTGTTCGGTGGGGCTGTGTATTCGCGCCGACTGAACTGCATGACGAAATGGGTGAGCCTCTGTATGTGTGGGCAAAGGTGCGGCCTGACTGGTACTGGACTCTCTGCCGCTGGCGACTCTTTGCGAGCATCGTATGGCGCGAATGGGAACCGGGATACCGGCTATCGGCAGAAACGGCGTGGAGTGTCGCCAACACGGTGCATCCACCGAACGCCAGCGATAAGCACGACTCGGTCCTCGCACAACTTCAAAATTGCATCTCCATACACACTCGCCATTGCTGCCATCATGTCTCCCATCGAACCAACCATAACTTTTAATGCTTTCTCATCCATGGTAATCTCCTATTTGTCGAACGCCAGCGATAAGCACGACTCAGTCCTCTGAGTCCTGCTTCATCGCATTGTTCGACATTAACCCTCAACAACAGAAAGATGGTGAAATATGATTAGACGCGGACAGAAGATTGTCAGCCCATTGGATACACTGTATGAAGCTAGAGCCGAGAAAACGTTCGTGCAGCGGATTGAACTTGGAGCGCGTGACTTTGGACGTGCCGCACAACGCTTTGTAAAGACTGTTGCTCGTCTTGAGAAAGAGAAGAAGAAGGCTGCTCGCACAACTTCAAAATTGCATCTCCATACACACTCGCCATTGCTGCCATCATGTCTCCCATCGAACCAACCATAACTTTTAATGCTTTCTCATCCATGGTAATCTCCTATTTGTCGAACATATATATTCGGCCATACTCAGAAGGGTGTCTCCATCGTTGTAATGGTCGCGTTCATGGCGGCAGTGTATGAGTCTGCCAATTCTGTGTCAAACCTGAATTCAGGCATTTACAAATGGTTTTTAGACACGCTAAAACTCTTGTCAGCCGCATCGTGAGCCGATACTATCGCTCCGGTAAAAGCCATACTGAGTCTGGCTTTACAAAACCGATATGTTGAAGCAATCACACGCAATTTGGTTCCCGCACTGGAGCGATTCGCTCCACCGGTTAAAGCTGCCGCCCATTCATCGGCAGCAATACCGGCTCGCCCTGATTCGTTACCTGCGGTTCTGCAAGGAAACCCGGCAACAGGCGACTGTGGACTCCGCACGGGCGTTCATGGATGAGATCGCGGCGCAACGAACACTCGGCGCAACGATGCTGCTGCGCTGGAAAGAAGCCATCAATTGGTTTTTCACGGAAGGCGGAAAGCAAGCGGGTGTCGCCGCCGCCGTCCCGGCGGCATGGAGGAACAGGCGGCTGGCGTCCGATGTGCCGCTCCCGGCCGGCGGTGATCTTGGTAAGGCGGAGTGGGAGAAGAAATTGATCCGGGTGCTGCGTTCCCGACATTATCAATGGCGGACGGAGCAAACGTACCGGCAATGGGCATGGCGCTTTCACGCCTGGCTGCAAGCGCAGCGGCGCGCCCTCGAATCTGCCGGTGCTGCCGACGTGCGCGAGTTCCTGACTGATTTGGCGACCCGGTCACGCGTGTCGGCTTCGACGCAAAAGCAGGCGCTCAATGCGCTGGTCTTCCTGTTGCGCGAAGGCTTGGAGCGTGAACCCGGTCAGTTTGGTGATTTTGTGCGGGCCCGGCCGTCGTTGCGGATTCCGGTGGTGTTGTCGCGGGAAGAATGCCGGCAATTGTTCGCCGCCTTGGACGGGACGCCCCGGCTGATGGCGGAACTCATGTACGGGAGCGGCCTGCGAATCACCGAGTTGCTCCGCCTGCGCATCAAAGACGTGGACATCGAGCGCGGTCAACTCATCGTCCGCGCCGGTAAAGGCGACAAGGATCGGGTCACCATGTTGCCGGTATCGCTGAATGAAAGACTGCGCGCCCATCGCGAGACGTTGCGCCGCGTCTATGAGAAAGACCGGGCGGCTGGATTTCCCGGCGTGTGGATTCCCGAAGGACTGGATCGCAAATATCCCAAAGCGGGTGAGACTTGGGAATGGCAATGGTTCTTCCCGTCACGCGAATTGATGAATGATCCCCGCAGCGGCTTGCGCCGGCGGCATCACGTGCTGGACGAGAAGTTGCAGTTTGCGATTCGCGAAGCGGCCCGCCGGGCGCAATTAAACAAGCGGGTGACGCCGCATACGCTCCGGCATTCCTTCGCCACGCATTTGCTGGAAAGCGGCTCGGATATCCGCACTGTTCAAGAACTGCTCGGCCATAAAGACGTGGCGACTACCCAAATTTATACCCACGTGATGAAGAAGCCCGGCCTCGGTGTCAAAAGTCCGTTGGATGCCGCCTAAAATCCGCTTGACGGAAAATCGGTGGTGGCGGTATTTTCCCCTTGTTGTTGTTCCAACTAAACCCCAAAAAGAATGGAGACATCATGGCCGATCAAGTTCCCACACCAGCGCCGCCGCAACCCGACAAGAAAAAACAAGTCCACAGCGATTTGGATCAAGCCGACTTGGCCACGCTGACGGTGGCGGAACAAATGGGGCTCAACGCGCAGAAGCCCCTCTATGCGCCGGTGATTCTCGCCGAGGACCCGGACCTGACCGATGCATGGGTCACGGCATTCTTGAAAAAGATTGCAGACACGCGCGGCGGCCAACAGACGCATAAAGATGACCGCGTCGCCGTCAAGTCCGACACGAAGGCCGAAGCCAAGCTCATGAGTGATTTGACCGAGGTCATTAACGAGATTCGCGGGCGCGCGAAGACCACGTATGCCGCGACCGCGCCGGAAAAATTGGTGTTGTACTCGGTGGGCGTAGACATCCGCACCCGCAAAACGCTCGAAGCCGCCGCGGACGGGATCATCGCGGAATTGAAGATCGACACGCAGATCAAAATCAATCCGGCCAAGGTGCAGCGGCTCACCGATCTCGCCGCCGCCTACAAAGGGGCCAACGTCACGCAGAGCGGTGATAACGTGGACGCGAAAGCGCAACAATTGGATGTGAAGAAAGCGGTCGCAACCGTGTTGGCGGGCCGGCAGAAGATTCAAGTCGCCATCAATGGCGGGTTCCCGTACAACGACCCGGCGAGCGCGCCGCACCGCGTCCTGTTCGGCTTGCCGCCGACGAAACCGTTCAACCAACGGATCAGCACACCCGCTTGACTGCCAGCCCAGCCTAACGGCCCCACGGCGGATGTTTACCGGATTGCCGGCTACACTCCCGAACTCGTCGGCACGAAGAAACCGGAGTGTCTGCCGATGATGGCCCGGTATAATTCGGGGTTGAAATGGCCGGACCCGAATAATCCGTTGCCGACTGATTTCCTTTGGGGCGGCGGCGTCCGCGCCGGTCTGCCGTGGGATGGCACGTTTTACCGGGACGTGACCCGCTATCCCGCCGGTGGCCAACTCTTCTGGAGTCCGTACCTGAAACCCGGCAGCGGGCCGGGGTTGAAGAACGGGTATTGGTTCAACTTCGGCAAAGGTTTCTGCCATCTGGCCAACGATGATTTCTCCCAGATGTTGACCGGCGCTGCGCCACGGATTTGTTACGAAGCCGGCCAGTGGAAACTGGTGATCGATGCGACGGCGCACGTTACCGCCGAAGTGGTCAACGTCTGGACCGGCACGAAGGCCGGCGGCAATGATCCGGTCGGCGTGTACACCAGAATTGCCGGCTGCGATCCGCTGGCGACGTTGGCAATTGAGGCCGGGTAGTGCATTGCCACGCGGGTGGGGCGGGGGTATATTTGGGGCGGAATGGAGGATTGATGAATATGAGAAGTTTGATTGGTTGGTTATGTTTGGTGGCGTTGGGGGCGGTGTTGACGGTGCCGGTCTGGGCGGATGATGATGCGAAACCGGCGGCGCAGCCGGCCAAGATGTGTTGTGAGCAGCCGCAGGGGATGGGGATGATGGCGCATCGCGGTCCGATGTGCCCGGCGGCGCGGTGTTTGCTGCGGGTGTTGTTGCCGTGGCTGGCGGTGATTCATGTGCTGTTGGCGATGTGGGTCTATTCCGACATTCGCCGGCGTGGTGAAGGGCACGGGATCTTTATCGTGCTGGCGTTGCTGGGCGGGATCCCGGCGACCATTCTGTACGCGCTGGTGCGCATCGGCGACAAGAAGACGTAGCGGTACTAATGTCCGGCGGGTCAAGACGGCGCGGTCGGGAGACCGGCGCCGAACGGTAAGTTAGGGATGGAAACACTCGCCCAAACCTTGAGTGGGTTGACGCGGCCCGGTGCGCTTTATGAGAAGCTGCCGGACAACCGGGTGCGCTGTTATGCCTGCGGGCACCGGTGCCTGATTCTGGATGGGCACGAGGGGATTTGCCGGGTGCGGTTCAATCGGGGCGGGACGTTGTTGGTGCCGCATGGGTATTTTGCCGCGATCCAATGCGATCCGATTGAGAAGAAGCCGTTTTTCCATGTGCTGCCGGGGACGTTGGCGCTGAGTTTCGGGATGTTGGGCTGCGATCTGCACTGCGGGTATTGCCAGAATTGGCTGACGTCGCAGGCCTTGCGCGACCCGGAGAGCGGCGGGCCGGTCCGGCCGGGGACGGCGGCGGAGTTTTGCCAGCTCGCGGTCGCGCAGGGCGCGGCAACGGTCACGAGCACTTACAACGAACCGTTGATCACGAGCGAATGGGCGGTGGCGGTTTTCCAGGAAGCGCGTCGGCGGGGGTTGCGGACGTCGTTTGTCTCGAATGGCAACGGCACGGAGGAGGTGGTCGATTATCTCCGGCCGTGGGTGGACTTTTACAAGGTGGACTTGAAAAGTTTCAACGATAAGAATTACCGGCAGCTCGGCGGCAAGCTCGATAACGTGCTCAAGACCATCGAACTGCTGTACCAAAAGGGTTTTTGGCTGGAGATCGTGACGCTGTTCGTGCCGGGCTTTAACGACGGCGCCGACGAAATGCGGCAGATCGCGAAGTTCCTGGCCGGCATCGCGCCGGACATTCCGTGGCATTGCACGGCGTTTCATCCCGATTACAAAATGCAGGAGACCGACGCGACGTCGGTCCAGACATTGCTGCGCGCGTGTGAAATCGGCCGGGAAGCCGGGCTGCATTATTGTTATGCCGGCAACCGGCCGGGGCGGTGCGGCGAGTGGGAAAACACGCGTTGCCCAAATTGCGGCGAAACGGTGGTGGAGCGCTGCGGATTTACGATTCGCAGCAACCGGCTGACAGCGGCCGGCACGTGCCCGAAATGCAGCCAAGCCATTGCCGGGCGGTGGGGGTAATCCTCTCCGTCGCTTGCTTTTGCCGGGCTGGCTGGTAAAGTGTGCGGCCATGTCGAAAAAACCGACAACCAAACGCGACTTTGTCGCCGAGCACGTGCGCGGGATTCCGCGTTCGGGTATCCGTGACTTTTTCGAGGTCGTGCAGACAATGGACAACGTGGTGTCGCTCGGCATTGGTGAGCCGGGCTTCACGACGCCGTGGCACATCCGCGAAGCCGCGATCTATGCGCTCGAACACGGCAAGACCGGTTACACTTCCAATTTCGGCCTGCTGAATCTGCGCCAGTCCATCAGCCGGTATGTCGCGGCCAATTTTCACGTTGAGTACGACCCGAAGACGGAAATCCTCGTGACCGTCGGCGTCAGCGAAGCGCTCGACATCGCCTTGCGGGCGATTGTGGATCCCGGCGACGAGATTCTTTATCACGAACCGTGCTATGTCTCGTATCATCCGAGCGTGACGTTGACGCACGGCGTGGCGAAGGCGATTCGGACGCGGCCGGAAGACAATTTTTCGTTGCGGGCCGAAGACGTGGCCGCCGCGATCACGCCGCGGACGAAGGCGTTGATGCTCAATTTCCCGACCAACCCGACCGGCGCGACCATGACCGGCGAGGAAATCGAGAAGCTGGCCCGCGTCTGCATCGCGAACGATTTGTTGGTGTTGACGGACGAAATTTATAGTGAGCTGACCTTTACCGGTACGCACCATTCCATCGCGGCAGTGCCCGGCATGAAGGAACGGACGATTTTCCTGCACGGGTTCTCGAAGGCGTTTGCGATGACCGGCTTTCGGATCGGCTACGCCTGCGCGCCGCCGGCGCTGACCGAGGCGCTGCTGCGGGTGCATCAATATTCAATGCTCTGCGCGTCCATCATTGCGCAGGAAGCGGCCATCGAGGCGCTCGAACATGGGCGCGCCGACATGGAAATGATGCGCGAGCAATACCGGCTGCGCCGCAACTTCATCGTGAAATCGTTCAACGAACTCGGCTTGAAGTGTCATTTGCCGGTCGGCTCGTTTTATTCATTCCCGGACATTCGCAGCACCGGGCTGACGTCCAAGGAATTTTCGGTCAAGCTGCTCGAGCAGGAACGCGTCGCGATGGTGCCCGGCACCGCGTTTGGGCCGAGTGGCGAGGGGCATGTCCGCGCCAGCTTTTGCTCTTCGATGGCTGACATTGAGAAAGCGATTGAGCGCACCGCCCGGTTTTTGAAAAAACTCTAACCACAGGAGAACCACATGACTAAATCCTCACGTTTCATCCGCATCGCCGTGTTGGCGTTGTTGCTCGCGCCGTTGGCGACGTTTGCGGCCAAAGCCAAGAGCTACCAAGTCACCGGCAAGGTCTTGGAGCTGACCGACACCACCATCACCGTCGACAAAGCCGGTGATAAATGGGAAATCAACCGCGACAAGGACACCAAAGTTACCGGCGACTTGAAAGTCGGCGCCAAAGTCACGATCCAGTATTCGATGTCGGCCAGCACAGTCGAAGTCAAGGCCGACAAGACCGACGACAAGAAAGCGAAATAGTTGTCGGAGCCGTGCCGAATGCCGGCGATTGAGTTTATCGAAGATGCGGCGGTGGATGCCGTGCTTGACCGGCAACTCCGCGAACTGCTCTCGCTTTGTTTTACCGGACCGGTCAATGAGGTCTTTCGTGACCGCCGGTATTTCAAAGAACCGCCGCGCTGGCGTTGGTTCGTCCCCGGTAATCCGCTGATCGCGCACATTGCCGTGCATGACAAAATCATCGGCACCACGGCCGGCGATGTGCGGATCGCCGGGATCGCAGAAGTCTGCGTGCATCCCGATCATCGCGGTCACGGCTGGGTCCGGCAACTCCTCGCGGCGGCGCACCCGTGGTTGGCGGCACAAGGAATTCCGTTTGCGATGCTGTTTGGTTTGGCGAAGCATTACAGTTCGAGCGGTTACCGGAATGTCAACAATCCACTCCGGCATTTCGACGCGGACAAAAAAATCTGGAAGACCGAGTCGTCCGACAATGTGATGGTCCGGTCATTCGGCGCGCAGGAGTGGCCGGCAGGTTTGGTGGATTTGCGCGGGCCGACGTTCTGAGTCAGGCGGAATTCGATTTCCACTTTTCGTTGCGAACCAGTATAGTGCGCGTGTGAGCAATTTTGTTTTTACGCCGGTACTGTGGTGGCCGTGGTTGGTGTTGCTGACGGTGACGATCGTCGCGGTAACGGGCTGGAGTTTCTTTTACGGGTTGCGGTCGAAGGGACGGATCGCGGTGTTGTGGACATTGCGGCTGGCGGCGCTGGCCGGGCTGGTCTTGGTGCTGCTGTTGCCACAGCGCCGGCATGAGGAGGTGACGGTGTTGCGCCCGCAATTGGCCGTAGTGGTGGATACGTCGGAGAGCATGACAGATCCGGTGGATGAGCAACAGCCACGCCGCTCGGAGCGGGTGAAGGAGTTTTTTCAGTCGCCAACAATGGCGGCGGCCCGGCAGAATTTTGACGTGCGGGTGCTCACGTTTGACCAGCAATTGGTCGAGGCGAACCAGGATGTCGGCGGGTTGAGTTACAAAGGCGACCGGTCGAACTTGCTCGGGGCGCTCCGGCAAGTGGAGGAGCGGTTTCGCGGGCAGCCGTTGGCGGCGATGTTGGTGTTGAGCGATGGGCTTGACACAGTGGCCGGGGCCAAGGCGTTGGAAGCGACGGTGGCGAACGTGCCGGTCTTTACGTTTGAACTCGAGAAACCTTTCAAGCCGAAGGCAAAAACCAAAAGTGTGTCCATTGCTAACGTGGACTACCCGCAACGCGTCGTAATCGGTTGGGAGTCGGAGATTCATGTATTGGTCAGCGGCACTGGAATGATCGGGGATACGGTTGGAGTGCAATTGTGGCGGGATGGTCAGAAATTTAAGGAGACGACAGTGGCGTTTGGCGAGGAGGAGCAGACACGCGAGGCGACATTTGCAGTGACCCACGAAAAGGCCGGTGTGGTGCAGTATGAGTTGCATGTGACGGATCCGGCCGCCGACAAGGAAGCACAGAATTATCCGTTCTTAATTCAGGTTTTGGAACCAGGGAACCGAGTGTTGTACGTGCAAAATGCGCTCGGGTTTGATTTCAAATATCTCCGGCAAGCACTCGTCGGCGACCGGAATCTGCAATTGATCACTTACGTACGCTGGGCGGACAACCGGTTGGTGTTGATGCCCGGTCAGGATCAAGACAAACTCATTCAGAAGAAGCCACTGGAGTTTTCGCAGGCGGAATTGGCGAAGTACTCGGTGATTTTGCTTGGTGATTTGCCGCCGGACGTGTTGACGGTTGCGGATTGGCAGGCGCTCCATGATTTTGTGGATCACGGCGGAGCGTTGGTACTGCTCGGCGGCGCAAACAGTCTGGGGACCACGGCTTTGATGCAGACGCCGCTTCGTGATTTGTTGCCGGTAATACTTGGCGCGGCCACGGAATACAGGGAAGGCAAGTTCCCGGTTGAAATCACCGAGTCCGGCTTGCATCACCCGGTCTTTGGCCAAATGTTTGCGAAAATCAGTGACCTGCCGCCGTTGTTGACGTGCGACCTCGCTGACGGTGTGGTGCCGACGGCGGAGGTGTTGGTGCAGGCCAATGCCGGCGGAATGAAATTTCCATTGGTAGTGGCGCGGCGGTTCGGGCAGGGGCGTGTGGTGGCGGTGATGACGGATACGATTTGGCGCTGGCGGTTGGCAGCGAAGAGTTGGGTGGCGGAGCGGTCACCGTACGACACGTTTTGGGTGCAGTTGATGGATTGGTTGATTCCAAAGGAACAAAACAGGCAGGAAGAAAACCGGTTGGACCTTGTTTCGGATCGGTCAAATTATCTCACCGGTGAGAAACCTGAAATGCGGGCGATTCTCACCCAGTCGTCGCCCGATGCCAAGCGACCGGCCACGGTGGCCTTACACGTCCACACGCCGGACGACAAGACATTTGAATACGCGCTTCAGCCGGCCATGTTGCCGATGAGCGATGGCCGGCAGGTACCGGGTTACCGGGCGGTGGTGGATTTGTATTTGCCGGGCATTTACAAGGCCAATGCTAACGCCGAGATCGGCGGCACCAATGTCGAAGCGCAAACGAAATTCGTCGCCACGCGGCCGGTCACCGAGATTACCGGCAAGCCAATCAACCGCGAGTTGCTGATTCGCCTGGCGGAAACAAGCCACGGGAAATTCCTGCCATTGGGCGAATGGAACGAGTGGGGTAAGAGCCTGCACGTCGAGGAGCAGCACTTTTCACGGACGCAGCTATTGGACTTGTGGAATAATCCGATTTTGTTAGGGTTACTGATGTTGCTGTTGGCGAGCGATTGGGTCGTTCGCAAACTGTGGAATCTGCCATGAAAGCATTATTGCCATTCGTGATCGCGCTGGGGGTGGCCGGGTCGGCACTCGCCCAACAAAATCTCATTGCGAATGGTGATTTCAGCGCCGCGGAAGCGATGAAAGGCTGGCGGATTGATTTCCCTTACCAGGGTCAGTACGTACACAATGTCGAATACTGCCGGGCTACCACGCAACTCGGTCGCAAGTGCGTTGAGATCAGCCCGCCACCGGATGTCATCGCCGCCCAAGGTGCTAAGGTTGAAACTATGTTGGTTCCGGCTGTGGCTGGGGCGTCTTACCGGGCGGAAGTGGATTGCTTGGGGTGGGATTTTAGTGTGAAAGCTTTCGCCGAAGCTTACGTCAACGCTCCGTGTCCGGAGGGTAGCGCCACGCACAGTTTGTCGGTCATTCCCGGCACCAACGGCGGGCTGTGCAAAATCATGTGTTATCGGGCCGACTTTGTTGATCCGCCTGCTAATGCAAAAAAATGGAAGACGGCGACACGTGAATTTACGTTGCCGCCCTCGGTAAGAGTGGCCGGCAAAGAATACAAGCCGGAATGGGTGACAATTAAAATTGTCGTCTGGTCGGGCAGCGCGATTAACGGTAAGTCATTCTTTACGAATTTCCGTATTTATCGGACTAAGTGATGTAAATTGTGAGATACTAGATTATGGCATTGTCACCGCAACTAGTTCATGCGCGGCTGGAGGAATCCCGACGGCGGCTGCGGTTGTCGCGCAGCGGACGGTATGTGCTGTCCGGTGGCGCCGGTGCGTTGCTGGTTTTAGTGGTCGCGTTGTTGCTGGATGCGCAATTCCATTTTGGCGTGGTTGGTCGGTGGGTCAGCTTCGGGTTGTTTGCGGTACCGGTGCTGATCGCACTGGGGCTGGCAATCCGGGCGTGGCGCGCGCCGCTGTCGGCAGCCAGTGTGGCCCGGCGCATCGAAGGCGCTACGGCCGGTTCGCATAACGTGCTGATCAGCGCGATTCAATTTGACCGCGAGTTACCGGCTGATTCGGCCATGCGCCGCGCCCTTTTCGCCGAGATGACTGACCCATTCCCAACAGTGCGGTGGCGGAATGTGTTTGATGTGCGGCTATTGCAAAAGCTCGGTACCGCGCTGGCCGTGGTGGTGGTGGCCTTGATTGTCTGGGCAACCGTTAGCCCGGCGCATTTCAAAAACTCGGCGGCGCGGTTATTCCTGCCGGCCGGTAAGATTGCACCGCTGACCAGCACGCAGATTGCCAGCGTGACGCCCGGCGATGCGCAGGTCATTCACGGCGGTGAGTTTGTGATTAGTGCAACGCTGGCCGGTGATGTGCCACACGACGCGTGGGTGGTGTTCCGCGAAGCCGGATCCAATTGGCAGCGGGTGCCGATGAATCGGGAAGTCGGCCAGCCGGTCTTTACCTATCACTGGAAAGAAGTTACGCAGCCGATGGCGCTTTACGTCGTGGCGGGTGACACGCAGTCAACGGTGTACCAAGTGGCAGTCCGCGCGAAGACGGCGATCCGCACACGCACCGCCGAGATTGAGCCGCCAGCATACACGAAAGCGGACAAGTTGACCGTCAATGATTTTACCGTTTTGAAAAACATCGTGCCGGGTTCGCGCGTCACCGTGAAGCTGGTGTTCAATTTTCCGCTGACTGAATCGAAGCCGACGACCGATGGTTCTGTGCCGTTCACGGCGGAAAATGTGGACGGGACGCAGTGGCAGATCGGCAGCCGGGTTGTCGCCAACGAAGCCGTGAAGCTGACGTACCGGGATGCGGAGGAGCACGTGGACACCGAAACATTTCGGATTGCCGTCAAGCCGGATGAACCGCCAAAAATTCAGATTGTGGATCCGGCAGAAGGCAATCAGTTGATCGCCGGTACCAATGCGGTGGTGGACATGACGTTCACCTGCGCGGACGATTTCGGATTGGGGTCGGTTGCGCTGTACCGGAGCACAGAGGAGTCGCAGACCGGCGAGTTGGTGCACGAGTGGCAAGACGTGGCCGGTCTGCGGACGTTTACCGGGAATACGAAGATTTCGCTGAGCCAATTCAAAACTGGCACCGATGGCCGGCTCAGCTTCGTGCTTGTGGCCAAGGATCAAAACGATGTGACCGGCCCCGGCGTGACGTTTTCCCATCCCATCGTCGTGTTGCTGCGCGCCCCCGATCAGGTGAAAGAGCAGGCCGATGCCGCCGCGACGAAACTACAGAAGAACTTGGAGGCACTCATCAAATTGCAGCAGACCAATCTCGAAGAGACCCGCGGCGTTGCCCGCACGACGGTTATGGCGGCGTTCACGACGGTCTTGGCCCGGCAAGTGGAGATTGGCGATCTCGGCCTGCAACTTGCGGGTATCGCTGATAGCGGCACTCCGGCGGTGCGCATGATGTTGAAAGCGCTCAGCGAAAACGAAATGAAAGACGCGGTGTTGACGTTGCGCAACGCCTCCAGCGCGACTGACGCCGGCCGGCCGAAGCTGCTCGATCATGCTGTGGATGTTGAGCAGACAATTCTGACGCGGTTGCAAGGTTCGCCGGACATGGTGAAGCGCGGTGCGCAATTGGAGCAATTGAAAAACGTTTTGTCCGGTTTGGAGGACTTGCTCAAACAACAGCGCGAACTGTATCGCGATACGCAACCGGCGGTGGCGACTGTCGCGCCGTCATTATCGGTTAGGCAAGACGCGTTGGCGGACGAAGCGGTGAAGGTGCGTGACGGTTTGACAAAGTGCTCGCAGACGGCGGCATTGGCCGACCGGGATTTCAATGCCAAGCTTGTTCAGGCCGCGACGCAGATGGCCGAGTTAAAAATCAACCCGGACATGCTGGCTGCCGCAGAGGAATTGCAGGCAGTAAAAATTCAGGAGGCAGCTGGAACGCAGACGCGGGTCATTACCAACTTGAGCAAAGTGCTGGCGATGTTAAACGAAGCGCGGTTGGCCAATGCTGCTGCTGAAATTAGCAAGATGAAAGACGTGCTCGAAGGGATGAAGGATAAGCTCGGCAAACTGGAAAATATCCAGCGTGACATCATCGAGAAAAGTAAGGAGCAGGCCCACAAGGACGAGTTGGATCCTAACGATATGGCCGTCGGGAAGGAAATGAAGGCCAGCAAAGATTTGATGACCAAGGTGGTCGAGCAAATGCTGACCGATGCGCACGTCATGCCGGATATCAAGGCCGGCAATGAATTGCGCTCCGAGCTGGTTGAAATTTATAACGACGTGATCCAGGCCGACAAAGAGGCAGCAGAAGCCGGGAAGCTCAAAGTCAGCGAGCTGGCCTGTCAAAAGGAAGACAGTATTCTTTCAGCCATGGAGAAAGCCAAGAAGATTGCCGACGACATGGAGATGTGGTTGCCGCCAACCAACGACACCACCAAATGGTTGGTGGAAAATTTTGACAAGTCCGAGTTGACGGACATCAAGATGCTGCAATTGCATGATTTCATGGAAGATCTTGTTGGCAAATTGCTCGAAGAACAGAAAGGCATGCAGCAAGAGGCCGATGATGCAGCTTCCAATCAGTCGTTTGCCCAAAACGAACAAAACGGGAATGCCGTTGTTGATGGGCCGCAGGGCAGTTTTGGCGCGCAAGGCCGGTCAGGTAACACGCGGCCAAACAAAAACGAGCAGACCGGTCGTTCCAGCGGTGGCCGGCAAGGTGAAAGCAACGGCGAAATGGCCGGGGACACCACCAAAAATTTGGAAGGGTCGGAGATTGATGCCCGCCGGACAAAAGACGCGATGCAAAAAGGGCAAGTCAAAGATGAGGATGGCCCGTCCGAAGCCAAGGCAACCGGTGGCGGCAAGGCCGGCGCGTTCAGTGACCGGGACGGCATGGATGGTAATGCGCCGTTGCGTGCTTCCAATGCGCCCCGGCAACTAACGAAGGATGCGCTGGCTGTCGAGCAAGCCATGCTCAAAGAAAAAGCCGCCAAAACCAAAGCCCAAGCCACACTCCTGTTCTTGCGCGCCAATGGACTCGACGATGTTATCCAGTTGATGGATAGCTCGGCGCAAGCGTTGCAAGATGGCCGGTTCCGGGATTTTAATGGGTTACACCAAAAAATCGTGCAACGGCTGACTGCCATCAAAGGCAATGTTGCCGGTGGCGACGTGGTGACGTTGCCGACTGGTGAAGCCGTCCATGCCATTGACAAGCAGATGGCCGCCGGCGACGAAGGTGCGGTGCCGGCACAATACAAAGACGCGATGGCCGATTACTACCGGTCGCTGGTGCAGACGAAATGATTACCGGTGTGCGGCTGCTCGCGGTTGTCGCGTTGCTGGCGTTAGAGGCTCACGCCGCGCCGGCGCTTGTACGGTGGCATATTTCTGATGCACCTTACCGGGCCGTGATAAAACTGGATACGCCGCCGGCCAACGCCGCGGCCGGCATCGCGATCACCGTGCCGGAATTTGGCGCAACAAGCGACAAACTTGCGGACATGGTGTTGACCGATGCGCAAGGTGAACTCCAACCATTGGTGCCGGTTTGGCGTGGTGCCGGGCAGGACGCATTGCTGCTGGCGCAGGACTTGCAACCAAAACAAGAATACTATCTTTATTTCGGAGGCGACAAGCCGCGATTGAATCGGCCGTGGTCGCCGCAGATCAGTTTGTTGATGGAAACGCGGCGGTTGCCGGTGGCCGGTGCGATCGATACGTGGCCCAAAATGGAAGCTGCTTGGCAATCCGCCACAAGCGTGGATGGCGCCGGCTGGGTACAAGAAATTCGGCATGGCATGAATCAGTTCGGAGAAAACAGCCAGTTCCTAACGCACTACACCGGTTATCTGATCACTGACAGAATGAGACAAATTACCCTCTACACAATTTCCTCAGATGCGTCGTTTGTGCTGGTAAATGGCAACTGCGAATTTGGTTGGCCGGGTGAACACCCGCCGGCTTCCACCGCATCTAATGTCCATTCTCAAACCATCACTTGTACTGGTCCGTTGACGCGGATTGATTATTACCACGCTAAAACCAGCCAACATCACACTTGCATGGAACTGGGCTGGAAGCGGGATGGCAAATTCACAGTGATCCCCGGCTCAGCGTGGCTGCATCCCGGTACCACAAAACTATTGCGCATTGAGCATGTGCAAGGCTGGCCGGTGCCGGCACCGGTCTTGCATGTAAAATCTTACATCGGCTACGCAAACCAATGGCTCTATGAATTGACTGTTGGCCTGCTCGGAGAATTGCCGGATGGTTGGACGGCGCAATGGAGATTTAGCGACGGTACTACCAGCACGCAACGGGAACTCACGCATGTGGTTGTCGGTGGTACAACACAATCAGTATCAGTTAAACTCCAACGTGGTCGCGATGGACTGACCGGTGTGCGGAGTATAAACTTTGTCGAGAACCTGCCGGCGGCCTCCGTCCAAAACACTGTTGATCTGCACCGGTATCTGGATGCGATCACGCGTGAAAACCCGGTTGAGATGTCCGGCCCAGTATTACGCGGATACATGCAATTCTTTCAAGCTGTGGAACAGGAACCCCTGATGAGCCGGCTGTCTGAAGCTTGGTTGCGGAAAAATCCCGACCTGAGTGATCCGCTTTGGTTGCCGGTGCAATTGAGCCGGTTGCGCGACATGGCGCAGACTGAGCCGGCCCGGGCGCTGGCTGAATTGCGCGGGATTGCGCCGGCCGCACGGATGAAATACTCCGCGGCGCTGGACATACTGGAACTGGATCTGTTGGTATTCCACTTGAACGATGCGTCTGCTGTGACGCGCGCCACAGAAATCAGCCAGCGCGACCCAAAATCTGAGACAGCTAGGTTGGCGCTGGTGCGGGCCGGTGATTATTTCAGGTTACAAGGCCGGTATCCGGAGGCTATCACACGATATCAGCAGGCCCAGCGTAGTGTGGTCGAGGATTCGGAAGGCCGCAAGTTGCCGGCACAAGACCGGGCGTTCTCGATGACATTGGAAGATTTGCTGAGCCGCGATGAGATAGCTGCCGCCGAACAGAAACTTACCGAGTGGGAAGCCCGTCATCCAATGGCCAAACTCGACAGCGATTTTCTGATCTGGCGCGGACGGATATTGCTGGCGCGGGGTCGACCTCGCGAGGCACTGGCTGAAATCGAGTCGTTTGAAAAACTCTTGCCGGAAAGTCCGTATCAGATTGACGCTGATTATTACCGGGCGCGGGCGTTGTTTGCGCTGGGCAAGCCGGCTGAGGCGCGGACGATCTGGTCTGAGATTGCAAAGAAATATCCGCAACATCCGCTGGCCGACTCCAGTTTGGAATGGGCAACGAAGAAATAAACTAGAACTAGATAGCCACTTTCACTTGCCGCTTTTTTCTTTGCTGTTGATTACGATTAATCGGCTTCTTGCCTCCGCATCGCCTTGATTGGCGGCCTCGCTCAGCCACCGGACAGCTTCATCTTTATCCTCAAGAAGACCAAGTCCTTTATAGTAACACCAACCCAATAATCTCTGGGCGATGGCATCATCCTGTTCTGCTGCCTTGCGGTACCATTTGACGGCTTCAGTCTCGTCTTTGGAAACGCCGCGGGCATACTGATAACAGCAACCTAGGTTACGCTGACCAGTGGCATCATCTTGTTCAGCCGCCTTGCGGTACCACTTGACCCCTTCAATTAAATCTTTGGCGATACCGCGGCCATCTTGGTAACAGAATCCCAGACTGGATTGCCCGGCGGCATCGCCTTGCTCCGCCGCCTGCCGGAACCATTTCACAGCCTCAACTGCATCTTTGGCGACACCACGACCAACTAAATAGCAGTCGCCGAGACTAAACTGGCTGGCGGCATCACCTTGCTCCGCCGCCTTGCGGTACCATTTGACCACCTCAACCACATCTTTGGGAACACCAATGCCGTTTTGATAGCACTGTCCCAAGCAGTATTGCCCTAATGCATTGCCTTGCTCCGCTGCCTTGCGGTACCACTTGACTGCTGCGGTTTCGTCTTTGGCAACTCCGAGCCCGTTTTGATAGCAGGATCCAACTTGAACGCAGACGGATAGCCAATCACTGTCAGCCGCTTTCTGAAAATATGAAAATGCTTTGTCTTTATCTACGGCGACTTCGATTCCATAAACGTAACACTGACCAATAAGATATTGGCCCTCTGGCCAGTTTTGTTCCGCCGCAGTTTTCCAGAGCGTAAAATCGCCGCGCATCCGCTCTAATGTCATTCGTTCAGCTTTTTCTCCAGGAGCCTTAATAACCTTTTGGGCACTCGCTGCGATCAGACCTCTTTCTGGCAATGTGATGGGCGGTATATTCCCCGTAGTACTGATTGTTTGCCCAAACACCAATTGAGCGCTGGCAGACAATCCGATAATTGTAGCAATTACGCGCGTAGCTAGTGATGTCATTGGATATCCTGATTTCTTACTGACGAACTCATTGAGAGCTTGCGATTATTATTTGGTATAAATTGAGCAACACATCGGCGCGGAGTATGCCAACGTGAGTTGCCCCGGGCAAGCCTACGATTATTTATGAGTTTGGATTTTACCATCACCTACTTGCGTTCGGGGTGCATTAGTTACATACTGTTTAAATGAAATTGGCCCACTGGCTTATTTGTCTGTTGCTGGCCGGGCATGTGTTTGGCGGTGATGAGTTAGATCACGGCGAGGTAAAAACCGGCTATGACACCCGGTTTGTGAATGATGCTGGGCGAATATACACCGCTCCCGATCCGGCGGCGACTGGGGGGCTGATCGGCACGTTACCAGTTGGTGAATTGACGCATGCGATGGCTGTGGATTCGGAACGGGTGCGCGTGTATCGCGCTGTGCCGGTCGCCGGCAGCAACCAATTTCGTTTTGAGAATTTGCCGGTCGGCAAGTATGACTTGGTGCTGGTTACGAAAGGACATCAGGTTTTCGAAGGCCTGCGGCTTGGCAACGCCATTGCGTTGTCGGTTGGTTTGAAAACGAATTTGGAGATCCGGATTGCCAAGGCGGACTCGTATTTTAACCGCTACATCATTCACCGGTGTGGCATTGTTGACGACCGGATTCTGGCGTTTGTGGAGCGGATTCGCGACCGACAAATTTTGACGCAAAGTGGCGACTTGGTGAAAGCCAATATCCGCCGGCTTGAAATCATTGAGTTGACACAAGCGGTTGATGACTGGCAAATGAACCAAACCCGACATGTGTACCGGCAATATGAGCCGATCGAGAAATCGCCGGCGTTCTGCCAGCACAAATATATACCGGCACTCAGTGGAATTCGAGTCGTGACGACGATGAAGGAATTGGGTACGATTACGGTACCAAAGGATTGATATGCCAAAACTCACTATTTTAGACGGACCACAGCAAGGTCGAACGGTCACAGTGGCCGGGGCAGAGTTTATTGTCGGTCGCGACCAAGATTGCCAGTGGCAATTGGATTTGCCGTCGGTCTCGCGCCATCACGTCCGGATCTTTTCAATGAACGGCCAGTGGCGGATTCGTGATCTCGGAAGCTCCAATGGCACAAAGCGTAATGGGCAGGAGATTGAGGAGATTGAGTTAGCGACTGGTGACCGATTATCAATTGGCGATGTGCCGGTTATGTTTGAAAATGAGGCTGTGCAGGTCGCGCCGGCGGCTTTGACTAGTGAAGTGGACATTCAAACAATCGTCACGGAGATGAGCCAGAAAACACGGCTGATCGAGGCGGAAATCTCAAAGGCGATTATCGGGCAGAAGTCGGTCATCATGCAGTTATTGACGGCGATCATTTCCAAAGGGCATGTGTTGATGATCGGGATGCCGGGATTGGCGAAGACGATGATGATCCGGACGCTGTCTGAGGTGTTGGACTTGAAGTTTCGCCGAATTCAGTTCACGCCGGATTTGATGCCGTCAGATATTACTGGCACGGATGTGCTCGAAGTGGACGAGCAGACCGGCAAGAAGGAATACCGGTTCATCAAAGGCCCGATTTTTACCAATATTCTGCTTGCCGACGAAATCAACCGTACGCCGCCTAAGACGCAAGCCGCGTTGCTCGAAGCGATGCAGGAGCACCGTGTGACTGCAAGCGGTCAAACGTACCAGCTTGATTTGCCGTTTTTCGTGCTGGCGACACAAAACCCACTCGAGCAGGAAGGCACGTATCCATTGCCGGAAGCGCAGCTTGACCGGTTTATGTTCAGTGTTTACATCGATTATCCAGACGAGCATGACGAAGAAACTATTGCCAAGGTCACGACCGGCCAGCAACAGGTGGATTTGCACAAAGTGCTTACCGGCGCGGAGATTCTCAAACTTCAGGAAGTTGTCCGTGGGATGCCAGTGTCAGATCACGTTGTAAAATTTGCCACGCGCCTCGTACGCGCGACGCGGCCGGGCGATGCCCGCGCGCCGGAATTTATTAAGAAATGGATTCACTGCGGAGCCGGTCCACGCGCCTCGCAATTTCTCGTGGTTGCCGCCAAGGCGAATGCGGTGATTGATGGGCGCTTGTTGGTGACGGCCGATGATGTTCGCAAGGCAGCGCGCTCGGTATTGCGGCACCGGATGTTTACAAATTTCACTGCCGACTCCGAAGGGATGGACACCGATAAGATTGTGCAGAAGCTTTTGGAAACGGTACCGGAACCTGGTGAGAAAGATTATTGAACTCGGTAGCGCATTCCAGCAGAATGCAGTGAGGAACTCTCCACATGGCTAAAGATAATTCAACTACTGGTCTTAAGGGCTGGATCGGGTATCGGCCGCAAATCAAAGTGCTTGATTGCACTATTCGAGATGGCGGTTTGATGAACGATCACCATTTTGACGATACCTTTGTTCGTGCCGTTTACGATGCCGATTCGGCTGGCGGAGTAGATTACACAGAGATCGGTTACAAAGCTTCAAAGAAAGCATTCAAACGCAGCGAGCACGGCACATGGAAGTTCTGCGACGAAACCGACATGCGCCGCATTGTCGGCGAAAAGAAAACCGGCGCAAAGATTTCGTTGATGGCCGATGCCGAACGGACGGATTATCGGGAAGATATTCCAGCCCGCGATAAAAGTGTCGTCGATTTGGTGCGCGTGGCCACCTACATCCATCAAATTCCGACCGCGCTCGACATGATCAAGGATGCGCACGACAAAGGATACGAGACAACTCTCAATCTCATGGCGCTTTCAACAGTACCGGAAGCCGAGCTTGATGGGGCACTGGAATTGCTAGCCGAGTCACCAGTCAACGCGATTTACGTCGTGGACAGCTTTGGTAATATGTACAGTGAACATATCCGGCATTACGTCAAAAAATTTCTCTCGTTTGCCAAACCGGCCGGCAAGGATGTTGGCATCCATGCCCACAACAACCTTCAACTCGCGTTTGCCAACACCATTGAAGCGATCATCCTCGGCGCAAATTACGTGGATGCCAGCATTGCCGGTCTTGGTCGTGGCGCCGGTAACTGTCAGATGGAGTTAGTATTGAATTTTCTCCACAATCCAAAATTTAAGATCCGGCCGATTCTTGAATGTATTCAGAATACTGTCGAACCAATGCGCGAGCAATTGCGCTGGGGCTTTGCCATTCCATACATGATTACCGGCTGTCTCAATCGGCATCCCAAGGCCGCAATGGATTTTATGGAAAGCGAGCAGTACCGGGAAATTACCAAGTTCTACGACCAAATTGTCGAAGAGCAGTAGCCGCATTGATATGGGTGCGCCCGTAGCTCAACTGGATAGAGCATTGGTCTTCGGAACCAAAAAGGGCATTTTTTTACGATCGCGCATTTCGTTGAGGAAATGCATGAAACCCGCATGGATAAAGAGCGAAATCGACTTTTCAACTTTTGCACTCAGTTGCACGCTTTTGCACTATTTTGCAAAGAAAATGCCAACCAAATATGAAAATCGGTTTGTTTGACCGATGCTCTACTGTCATGGTTGGTTTACGCGATAACAGCAATTAACCGCAGCCTGCAATATCCAACCGATAAAAAACTATTTCGATTCAGTCTTGCTGCACATGCCGCGTAACAGGAATTGTAAGCCTGCCAAGATCATGATGACTGGCCAAACGATTGCGACGACATGGTAGCTGATACAGCCCACCTCGCGCAGCAGGAACGTTAAACCAAGCAAGATAAGAAACATGGCTGGCATTTTTTACATGGGCAACACTTTTTGCCTTTGGTCGAGGTACAATATTCTGGGGTGGTCATAGCTGATTTCTTTCTTTTGAGGTTTTCATGAATACTGCATTCGGTTTGCGTTTTTTTGCTGTCATGGTTAACTGGCATTCTTCCATTGTGAACCATGGACTTAAACTAGGCCGCCAATAAGGTGAATGTTTTGTCTGTCTTCGCCGACGGTCCGACTTCATTCTTCAATGTCGTCTCGGTTTTGATTATCAACGTGGGGACAGCTGCCAGCTGAGCGTCAGCTGCAAACCAATGCTGCATGTTGCGGCCTTGTGGACAACCTTCCTGCAAATAGATCTGGTATGCCAACGCTGCGACACCATTACGTTGCGGATTGGCTGCGATGGTGGTTTGGGTGTTCGATTTCTTTATCGTCGAATGTGATTTATCGGTATCGGACCCACCGTTATGCTTATTGGTGTGGGTTGAATTTGTTGTCGTCGGCCTTGGCGGCCCACAGAATAACTGTTGATTCGGAAAGCGGTTGCGATTTTTCATAACTAAAATTATCAGACCAACTGTGCGGACGCTGTGGGGTGTTTATTGCATTTAAGACGTCAGGCAAGCCTGTTGATTTCCTTGGACTGCGCTTCGAGACTACCCGCAGTCACTTTATTCCGCCGGCTGGTGCGCTTGCACTAGTCGGTGGCATTGTATTGTTGTTGGCCACCCCCAAGCGGATCTGACTTGCCCGGCGCATCATTACTCCAAACGGTGCAATCTATTCCATCGCCGCTAATACGTCAGCGGGTGCACGAGCATGGCGAACACGGTTGCGGAGTCAGACAGCAGGGGAGAGGGAGTGACCGGCCGTGGAGGACGATTGCCACACGAATAGACCACCTTAGACAGTAACCTTCGTGCTCATTCTCGTCCGGTCTGATCACCGGCTCGTGCAGCCGGCCGATGACCTTGGTGGGATTCTCTCGGTCGAGCAGAAAGACGCCAATGCAGTTCTTGTGCCTCGGTCTGACACTGTTGGCCAACCCACTTCCGTCTCTATTGTGAGCCGCAGTTGTGCATTTGGTGGAATTCCTAACAATACTTTGGTTTCAGGAGCCGCTGCGCTCTGTTCCAGAAATGCAGATAGTCAGTGACTTCTCGGAAATGTTTTCGGTGCCCTATCGGCCGATGGTCACCGGACGACCACTTCAATGACGTGCTCATGGCGGTCGTCGACGAGCTGAATTGTGGCGCCCGGTTGCGCTTTGCCATCGACGATCACACGGACCGGCGCGGTGGCTTCCGCTCCGGCTCGTTTCACGGTGATGTGATAAAACGTGTCGCGATGGCGGTAGTGCAGCTTGAACGACTCCCAGGCGCGCGGCAGCCGAGGGCTGACTCGCAATTGGTCGGCTTCGAGTCGCAGACCGAGCAGGCGTTCGACGATCAGCCGGTACATCCAACCCGCTGAACCGGTGTACCAACTCCAGCCACCGCGGCCGATGTGCGGCGCAATGGCGTAGATGTCGGCCGTGACGACGTACGGCTCGACTTTGTAGCGGTTGACCTCCGCCAAATCCGTCGCGTGCCGGATCGGATTGAGCAGTGCGAACAGTTCCCACGCCCGTTCGGTCTCACCCAGTTCGGCGTACGCCATCACGACCCAGATCGCGCCGTGCGTGTATTGACCGCCATTCTCGCGCACGCCGGGCGCGTAGCCTTTGATGTAGCCGGGTTCGAGCGTGGATTTGTCGAACGGCGGATCGAAGAGTTGGATCAACCGCTGGTCGCGCTGGACCAGGCGTTGATCCACGCGGTCCATCGCCAGTTGCGCTCGCGCCGGGGCCGCGGCGCCTGACAGCACCGCCCAACTCTGGGCGATGGAATCGATCTGGCATTCCGCGTTTGTGGCCGAACCGAGCGGTGTGCCGTCGTCGAAGTACGCGCGCCGGTACCAGTCGCCATCCCAGCCATGCAGTTCGATGTTCTGCTGCAACCGCGCCGCTTCGTTCGTGCATTGATCAGCAAACTCGCCATCACCTTTGCGCCGGGCCAACTCGGCGAAACGTTGCAACACGTAGTAGAGGAAAAACGCCAGCCACACGCTCTCGCCGGTGCCTTTCGCGCCGACGAGGTTCATCCCGTCGTTCCAGTCGCCGCAGCCCATCAACGGCAGCCCGTGGGCGCCAAATTTCAATCCGTGTTTGATCGCGCGGACGCAGTGTTCGTAGAGCGTGCCGTCTTCAGCCGAGCGCTGCGGCAGATCGTAGTACGATTCCTCGTCGGCATTCACGGGGCGGCCTTCGAGAAACGGCGCGCGTTCGTCGAGCACGCCAGTGTCGCCGGTCATCTTCACGTACCGGCAGGTCGCGTATGGCAGCCAGAGGTAATCGTCGGAGCAATGCGTGCGCACGCCGCGGCCGGTCGGCGGATGCCACCAGTGTTGCACGTCGCCCTCGTGGAATTGGCGGCCGGCACAGCGCAACAAATGCTCGCGCGCGGTCCACGGTGCGGCGTGGAGCAACGCCGTCGTGTCCTGAAGCTGATCGCGGAAACCATACGCGCCGCCGGATTGGTAATAGCCGCTTCGGCCCCAATAACGCGCGGCCAGCGTTTGATACTCCAGCCAGCCGTTGACCAACAGGTTCAACGCGGGGTCCGGCGTCTCGGCGTACACCACGCCCAGTGTGCGTTTCCAGAATTCCCAGACGCTTTGCAACGCCAGCCACGCACTGGCCGGGCTGCCGAACCGACGGACCAGTTGCTGGGCTTCGTCGGCATTGTTGCCGGCGCCGAGCACGAAGACCAGTTCGCGGTCCTGGCCGTCGGCCAGGTCGAACGGCACCTGCAACGCCGCACAGGGATCAAGGCTGGCGCCGGTCTGGCCGGACAATTGCGCTTGCCGCAGTGCGGCGGGATTGGCCGGCGTGCCGTTGCGCCCGAGAAACTCCGTGCGGTTGCCGGTGATGGTGCGCGCGCCGTCGCTGACGCTGACGAAGACGATCTTGCCGGCAAACTCGCGGTTGTACACGTTGCGGGCGAACAACGCGCCGGTGGTCGGGTCGATTTCGGTGACCACGTGCATCAGGTTGCCGCTGCGCCACTGGCCGAGCACCAGTTCCCAGTAACCGGTGACCGACAGGCGCCGGGCGCGGCCAGAACGGTTGCGGATTTTCACGACCACCAGTTTCACGGGCGCGTCGAGCGCGACGTACGTCCAGAGTTCCGCATTGATCCCCAGGTGCGCGGATTCGAACACGCTGTAGCCGAATCCGTGGCGGCAGACGTAGGTGCCGTTCCCGCGCGCGGGCAACGGTGTCGGCGACCAGAACTGGCCGGATTCCTCGTCGCGGATGTAGAACGCCTCGCCGCTGGTGTCGCCCACGGGATCGTTGCGCCAGGGAGTGAGCCGGAACTCGTGAGCGTTGTCCACCCACGTGTACGCTCCGCCACTTTCGGTAATCACTGTCCCGATCTGGGAATTCGCCAGCACATTGGCCCACGGCGCGGGCGTGGTCTGGCCGGGCGCGAGCGAGATCACGTACTCGCGACCGTCGGGCGTGAACCCGCCCAGGCCATTGAAGAAGACGCGGTCGCGCGGCGCCGGAGCGGAGGTTGTCGCGGGCAACAGCGACCGTGTCGGCGTGAAGCGCGGAATCTTGCGCGTCATTGGCGCTTGCCGCTCGACCTGCTCGGCCAGCGTCTCGGCGCTGTCGGTGAGAATCGCCCGCGCGACGGTCTGCAACAGGACCCGGTCTTCCTCCGACATCTGTTCGCTGCGCCGGAGGAAGATCCCGCCGGGCTTGTCCACCCGGTGCGCTTCGGTGCCCGCGGCGATCAAGCCGAGGATGCGGTCCTGCAACACCTGACGATAGCCGGAGAAATCTTCGTTCAAGATGACCAGATCGACTTCCAAACCTTTCTCGCGCCAGTAGGCGTGCGCGTGGAGCACCTGTTGCACCAGATCGATCCGGTGCACGTCGGCAATGCGCATCAACACGATCGGCAGATCGCCCGAAATCCCGAACGCCCACAACCCGGACTGGCCGAGCCGGTTGCGGGTGAGAATGCCGGCGCCGGCGCGGTGCAACGGATTGGCGTGAATGACCGAGCTGGCCAACTGCGCATACACTTGCGCCTCCGCCTCGGTCGTTTGCAATTGGCGCAGCACGACCTGGCTGTGCGACCAGGCCATCTCAAAGGCGCGTGCCGCGAAGCTCGGGTCGCGATATTTATCGATCAATGCCAGCGCCGCCGCGCGCGTTTCGGCCATGCCAGAGATGATGTGGCAGTTGGCGGAAGTGTCGGGGCCGATGACGACGCCCTGGCGAATCCCAACCATCGGATCGAGCACCGCGCCCGCCGTGTTGGACAACGGCCCAACCACATCGAACGCGGCCGGGTTGACGACGGAGCGGCACCGGCCGATGAATTTGGCGCGATTAGTTTCATAAGACGTGTCGCCCGCCGGTGTGCCTTGCGTGGTCATCAGGTGGAACATCCACGGCGGTTGCTCGCCCGGCGCGCGCGGTCGGCGTGTGCAGAGAATGGCCCGCGCGTCGGGGAGAATCTCGGTCTGCACGAACAGATTGCTGAACGCCGGGTGCGCGAGGTCGGCGTTCAGCGGCGCGATGACGACTTCCGCGTAACTGGTCAACTCGATCGTGCGGGTCGCGGACGCAAGATTCGTCAGCGTCACGCGCCGGACCTCGACATCGTCTTCGGGCGACACGGCGATCTCGGTGTGCGCGTCGATCTCCTCATCGCGCCGGCGGTATTCGGCGCGGCCTTGGACAAATATCGCCTCGTATTTTTTCGACAGCCGGCGCGTCGGCTGGTAGGCCGTTGACCAGAGCGCGCCCGTGGCAACGTCGCGCAGATAGCAAAACGTGCCCCAGCCGTCGCACGTGGCGTCCTCGCGCCAACGGGTGACCGCCAAATCTTTCCACCGGCTGTACCCGCCGCCGGCGTTGGTCGCCATCACATGATAGCGGCCATTGGACAACAGGTGCACCTCGGGAATCGGCGTGTGCGGCGACGGAAACACGCGCAACGTCGCCATGGCAACTACTGGCGGCCGGCGCGCGGCGCTGACTTCCGCCGCGTGCGGCTGCAACGGCGACGCGACTTTGGGAATGCGCTCGTGCAGGAGCATCTCCGACGCCTTGAAGCTCGGGTCGGCCAAAAACCGGCGTTGCATCGGCCGGTTCAACAACAGGTATGTGAGCGCCAGCAGGCTCATGCCTTGATGATGCGCCATGAAACTGTGCAGCGGGACGCAGGTCTGGCCGCGGGGCACGCGCGTCGGCGTGAAATCAACCGCTTCAAACAGACCGTACGCGCCGCGGTAACCGGCGGCAGCCAGCGTTTCCAGATTTTCGCACGCTTCCCGCGGCGCGATCATCAACGCCAGCACCGACGCGTACGGCGCGACGACCAGATCGTCCGCGAGACCGCGCTTGAAACCCAACCCCGGCACGCCAAACGCCCCATACTGATAAATGCCGCCGGCGTCGGTGGTGTTGTAGCACGACTCGGAAATGCCCCACGGCACACCGCGCTGGCGGCCGTATTCGATCTGTCGGGCCACGATCGCGCGGTAAGTTTGATCGAGCAGCGTGTGCTCGTAGGTCGGCATCACGAGCAGCGGCATCAGGTACTCGAACATCGAGCCGCTCCACGACAACAACGCCATCGCGCCATCGTGCGTGGTCAACTGCCGGCCCAAGGCAAACCAATGGTCCTGCGGCAACTGGTCCTGGGCGATGAGGAGAAAACTGGCCAGCCGCGCCTCCGAGGCGAGCAGGTCGTAATACGCCGGGTCGCGCCGGCGGTCGGTGACGTTGTAACCGATCGACAACAAATCGCGGGCGGGATCATACAGGAAGGCGAAGTCCATCACCGCCAGTTCGGTACACCGTTCGGCGAACTGATCGATTTGCCGGATGCGCGCGGCGGCGTGCTCGCCCGCACCGGGCGTGGCGGCCAACTCCTGCAATGTAGGCACGTGATCGAACTGTTGGGGATCGGAAACGAGGAACAGCAAATCGTCCAGCGCGTCGCTGCATTGCCGGACGAGCGCCTGCGTCCACCATTCACCGGTGACGGGCAACGCCGCGAACTCCCGGCTGAGCTCCTGGAGCAACGTCAATGTTGCCGGGAGATTTTTCGGAGGCGGCGCTTGGAGCTTTTCGCGGAGCTGGTCGGTGGCCGGCAACGAGACCATTGCCCAAGTGTCCCGCAACCCCGCGAGCACGCGCGGCGACACGATCGGTTGATTTTTCAATTCTAGCAACCCGGCCCGCAAAGTGTGCAACGCCCCGGCCAGGTTGCCGCTATCGACACTCGATACGTAAAATGGCCGCAGCGGTTTGAGCGTGCGCGTGTCGTACCAGTTGTAAAAATGGCCCCGGTAGCGTTCGAGTTTTTCCATCGTGGTGATGGTCTTGTCCGTGCGGTCGAGCAATTGACCGGCGGCGAGATAGCCGAAATCGGCTGCCGCCAGGTTGGCCAGCAACGCCATGCCGATGTTGGTCGGCGAAGTGCGCATCGCGATCGCCGGCGTTGGGACTGCCTGGAAATTATCCGGCGGCAGCCAATGTTCTTCCGCGTTGACGAGCACTTCGAAGTAGCGCCAAGTCTGCCGGGCCAGGCCGCGCAGAAACGTCTGTTGCGCCTCGGATAATCCCGACTGTGCCGGCACGATTGGTTTGCTGATCCACCAGCCCACGGCGGGCGCGGCCAGCCACAACAGCAACACCGGCCCGCTGACGAGCAGTTCCGCGGGATGCGTCAATGCGAGCCACGCGATTCCAACCACACCGAAAGCCGGGGCGACCCACATTTCTCGCACGAAGTCTGCCAACGTCGTGCGGCCGTTCCGCCGCGCATACGCCGGCGTGTGCCAGAGCAGCAGCCCGCGCCGGGTGAACAGCATCCGGCCGCCGGAAACGAGAATCGCATCGAGATTGATGATGGCCCGGTACGGCAACGTGGCGAGACCGAGACCAGCTTCCGCCAACTGCCGGCCCAGCGATTTCAGCGTGGAGATCCGATGCACGCTCCACGCGCGTTCGCGAGGTTTGCGAATCGCTTCCACCAGCGTCGCCAACAGCACAGGCAGCAACAGCAGCGCCAGCACGAACCGCGTCCAATATCCCGTCGGCTCCGGCGCCGTCAGCCAACCGCCGAGCAGCAGCAACAACAGCGCCGGTGGCACGAGGCTGCGGCGCAGGTTGTCGAAGATTTTCCACCAGCCGAGCGGCGTCAGCGCGTTCGGCAGCCGGTGCTTGGTTGGCCCGAGCACGCGCGGCAGGAGCCAGCCGGCAATCTGCCAGTCGCCGCGGATCCAGCGATGCCGGCGGCTCATTTCGGCGGCGAAACTCGCGGGTTGGTCCTCATGCAATTCCACATCGGAGACGAGCGCGGATCGGGCATAACTGCTTTCCACCAGGTCGTGACTCAGAATCAGATTCTCCGGAAAGCGCCCGGCGGTGGCTTGTTGAAACGCGTCCACGTCGTAGATGCCTTTGCCGACGTACGACCCCTCGGCAAACAAATCCTGATACACATCGGACACCTCGCGCGTGTAGGGATCGATCCCCGCTTCGCCGGCACTGAGCTGGGCGAACCGCGAGCGATTGGCCGAGAGCAGACTGATCGGCGTGCGCGGCTGCAAAATGGCGTAGCCCTCGACCACGCGGCCTTTCGACGCGTCAAACTGTGGCCGGTTCAGCGGATGCGCCATCGTGCCGATGAGTTTGCGGGCCGCGTCGCGCGGCAAACCGGTGTCGGTGTCCAGCGTGATGACGAAGCGGATTGTGGGCAACAGCGCCGGGTCGCCGATGATCTCGGCGAACGGTTCGCGTGGGCCGCCGCGCAGCAGGGCGTTGAATTGTTCCAGCTTGCCGCGTTTGCGTTCGTAGCCCATCCAGCGGCGCTCGTGCGGATTCCACACGCGCGGGCGATGGAACAAATGGAAAATCGTCACGCCTTCGGGGCTGTAGCGCGCGTTCAACAACTGGATGCCGTCGCGCGCCAAGCGCAGCAATTCCTCGTCGTCGGGTTGCGTCACTTCGGGCGCATCGCGAAAGTCGGTGAGCAGCGCGAAGAACAGATTCGGGTCGCGGTTCCCCAAATAGCGAATCTCCAAGTCTTCGAGCAAGCTGGCGACTGCCGTTGGACTGGTCAGGAGCGTGGGGATGACGACCATTGTGCGGTCGGCGGCCGGGATTCCTTCCGAGAAATCCAGGCGCGGCAACAGGCGCGGGCCGACCATGAGATTGATCAGCAAGTTGACCAGCGCGACCGCCAACTGCGACGCGCCGGTGAATCCCAGCGCCAGCAACAGCCAAACCCGCCAGTCCGTCCAATCGACCGGCCAGACCGGCCGCAGCACGAGACTGGCCGTCGCCGCCGTGATCAACAATAGCGGCCCGACGTAATACGCCGTCGGGAACCGCCGCACCGTCCGCGTGAGCGACCGGCGGAATGACCAGCGCACGCGGACGATGCGTTCCAATTGCGGCCGGCCTTTGTCGATGAGATAAAATCCCACGTGCGCGGTGCGCGCCGTCGGGCCGTCGCGGGCGACCGCTTCCGTTGTGAGCTGGATCGCGGCGTGGGCCACCGCGTTTTCGGTGACGCCCGATTGTCGCGCCAGGGCTTCGACGACGTGGCGATACCGGTCGCGCGTGACGAAATCCATGGTGGCATACACGTTGGCGGGATCGGTGCGCAGCGTCTGCTCGACGCTGCTCAACGCCTCGACGAATTCCCGCCAGTCCATCGCGCTCAGGAAGCGCAGGCTGCCGATGCTGTTGCCGATGGAGACCTGATCGGCCGCCTGGGTCTGGTTGTCCGCCCGCTGCAACTGTTCGCGCGTCAGGCCTTGTTCGGCGAGCCGGTGCTGGATCCAACTCTGCACGGTCGCCAACGCCGGGCTTTGCCCCTGCAATCGTCCGCAAAATTCCTCGACGAACTGGTTGCTGAACGGCGGTTTGGACTGGGCCAGCTCCGCCAGGATGAACAGGATCGTGTCCGGCTTCTGGTCCACTGCCGCCAACAGCCGCCCGGTCCACAGGATGGCCAGATTCCGGTCGCGGCGGCGCCGGGCAATGTGCACCGAGACGCGCCGGAGGTTCTCAATCAGCCCCAACCGCAGCATGATCGGCACGGCCCACAGTTCGCCGAGCGTCAACGGCGTGACCGACTGGTAGGCGGTGACGAAGTGGCTGACGTTTTCCGCGTCCACCCGGCCGTCCACGTGGGCGATCAATTCCAGCGCGAGGTCATACACGCGGGGAAACTCCGCCGCCGCGCCCGTCAATAACCGCGGCAACTCGCGGCTGTAGGTGCTCGGTAAATGCAACCGCGTTACCCGGATTTGCTGTTCGATCAGGTAGAAGTTATCGAGCAGCCATTCGCCCGCCGGGGCGACGCGCCGGCCCTCGGCCTCGGCGCCGGTGACCAAATCGTAGGCCTGGATAAGCGCCTGTTCGTTGTCCGCCAACCGCCGCAACAACCGATTCGGCCCGTGGTGCGGGTCGAGCTGATGCTGGCCGGCCAGCGCGATCGCATGCCGCTGCAACTGCTCAACGTTGAACAACTCCGCACGCAACGGCGCCTCGCTGGCGTACCGCCGCGCCTGCAGGTGCTGCGCTATTCTGCTGATCACTACACTGCCTCCTGAGTGACACTAAGGGAAATACCGCAAAACGCAATTTTCCGAATTTCCAAAGCGGTGACCATATATTTGCCCAATTTATTTTCTACGCGCCACCCGCCCGGCGCTATGGGGTATAACCCTACCTGATTGGCAGACTGCTCCCTGATCCTGCAGTAATTGGGAAAAAATTCCACTGGCCGCCAGTTCGGAGTTCCAGTTTGAATGCATGCAGTGCTTCCAGAGAGGCTTGCGAGCCGATACTGACAAAGTTTTTCCCTTGTTCCTGCAGATAATTGTAAAGGAGCCGCTCACTGGGCGCATCCAAGGCGGTTGTGGCTTCATCCATAAAGCCGTATTTCCGCTTGGTCAACAGGAGCCGGGCGAAGGCCAGCCGCTGTTGCTCACCGAGGGATAGGACATTCGGCCAGTCGCGGACAGCTTCGAAGCCGCCCATGCGATCCAGCAATTGTTCCAGCTGAACCTTGCGCAGAACCTCTTGGAGTATTTGGTCCGAAAGGTCTGTAATTCCCACCCCATACAACATTTGGCTGCGAAGAGAACCGAGCACCAAATAAGGTCGTTGCGGAAGAAACGTCAGCCGGGTCACATCCGGGCAGACAATCCGGCCTTCGCCAGCGTCCCAGAGTCGCGCGATGACGCGAAAAACAGCGCTCTTGCCTGTTCCGCTGGCGCCCGTGATAAACAGCGATTGCCCGGGTGCCAGAGAAAAGGAAAGATTTTTGATCAGCGTCTGGTCGCGATGTGGCGTCAAGATGGTCACGTTTTCGAACGTAATCCCGTCGGCTGACTCTTGCCGCTGGATCGTGGCACCGGGAAAAATCACATCCGACGCTTGCCCCGCCTCAATCGCCTCCAGAAATGCGCCCAAGCGGCGAATGACGGCCCCATACGAAAAGAGCACCCCGAAGTTCGTGACGAGAATGTTGAGCGCGCCGAGTACCTGTCCGAAAGCGATGCCGCCTTGGACAACCTGCGCGATGGTGATTTTCCCATCGAGGTAGAGCGGGGCCATGAGAATGGTGGAAAGGATGCCAATCAGATAGTTGTAACCGGTGGTGAAAAAACTCAGATTCCGATTCCAGTTGATAATCCGCAACAGGTTGTCGAGCGCCGCTTTGAGGCGTTGGCGCACGCCAACCTCTTCAACACTTTCATCCTGGTGAAAGGCGATGGATTCCACATTCTCCCGGATGTCGACAAGTTTGAAACGGAAATCGGCTTCTTTTTTCAGCTGATTGAAAGTCAGATCAATCAGGGGTTTCCCGACAAAATATGTGATGAGTGAGCCGATTATCGCGTAAAGCAGCACCGCAAACACCAGCGGTACGTAAATGTTCCAAAGGACCCCAGTGAAGACAAACAACGTGACAACCGAATTGGTCATGATCAGTAGGATCGAGAGGCTCGTTGCGCAAAAGCTGCGGACGTCTTCCGCGATTCGCTGATCCGGATTGTCGATGCCTTCGAAGTAGCTCAACTTGAAGTAGGCGCGGTGTTGGAAGTATTGATTAAGGAGGCGATGACTAAGCCAGCGCCGCCAAGTCAGGCCCAGCCGCTCTTCCGTATAGCGATAGAGAACAACCAGGGGTGTCGCGATTCCGAAGACCAGCAAACAATAATAGAGTTGCTTGAGGAACTCGGCCTTTTGACGCAACCAGAAGGCGTTCATAAAACCGCCCATGGCGACGCTGATGAGGTAGTTCATGCCAGTGACGGCAAGGGAAAAAAAGACGAGCAGAAGGAGCAGGCCCCGGGCGCTCCAACGGATTTCGGAAACGAAGAAGGGCCGGGCCAGATGCCAGAGCCGCTGCCAAGTTGTCCTATCAAAACCGCCGTTCATGGATGGTCAATTAGTTAAGCAAACACACGCCGCGGAATTATCTGCGCATGTTTCGCGGGTAATCGTTCACCTCCTTAGAGGTCATAATCCGAGTTTCGCCAGTGTCGTCGACGGATTGGAACCAATCGTCGTCGGGCAGGTCCTGGTAGCGGACGAGATTCCGGGCGAGGCGGTTGTTGGCGAAGTCCACTTGATGGAAGCCAACCACCGCATCTTGCGTCGACCCTTGATTAGCGGATGAGGGCAAACCCACCATAAACGGCTAAATCAGAATTACAGCTTCGGCCAGCGATGCACAGAGCCTTTTTGGATATGTATATACCCGCCTGATTCGGCGGGTACAATCAGGTTGCATTCTGATTTTGGGCTAAGATTTAATCCTAGTGTGGTGCCTGATTCACGGCGCACCCGGTGGTCGCGCCTAAGGCGTGCCAATCCCGCAGCCTTGGCTGCGCAGGGTAGGGTTTTACCCCATAGACGGCTGGTGGAAATTGTCAGAGGTTAACGGTGGATTAATGACGTAGTAATGGCACAAATGATATGAAGAAAAAATTGACACGGTTGTCGCGCGGTTATGCGACAGCGCTGCAAAAGCACTTGCAGCAAGGCCGGCAGGCCAGCCTTGCGCCGGCGCGGGGACTGGGTCGCGCGGCGGTGGCCCTTGGGCTGGAAGCCTTGGACGTGGCCAAGATGCACGAGGGCGCACTCGCATCACTGGCAGCCGCCAGCCGCAAGGATGGGCGCAGCCAACGGGCGGGGAAATTTTTTGCCGAGGCCGTCACGCCGATTGAGAAGACGCATTGGGCCGCGGTCAAAGCCAACGCCTATCTGCAGCAACTGGACCAGACGCTGGGCCGGCGCGCAGGGGAATTGGTGACCGCCAACCGGTGCTTGAAACAGGGGATTGCCAAGCGGAAGGCCGTGGAGCACGCCCTCAAGAAAAGCGCCGCGCACTACGCCCAGTTGGTGAAGTCGTCCCAGCGCTTGCAAAAGCATTTACGGCATCTGGCACACCAGATCCTGACGTCGCAGGAAGTGGCCCGGACCAAGACCAGCCACGAGCTGCACGATGAAATCGCCCAGACACTGCTCGGCATCAATGTCCGGCTGTTGCTCTTGAAAAAGGAGGCGACCGCCAACGCGGCCGACCTGAAGAAAGAAATTGCCAGCACGCAGCGATTGGTGGAACATTCTCTCAAAACCATGAGTCGGTTCGCCCGTGATTTCGGCAAACAACATGAAACGTAAACTAACCGCGTTATCGCGCCGCTATCAGGCGGCATTACGGAAGCACCTTGCCCACGGCTCACCGGCCCGCACGGCGCCGGCCCGGCAAATCGGCCGGCAGGCTATGGCCACCGGGCTGGAGACGTTGGATCTGGCCCGGGTGCACGAACTGGCGTTGATTGCCTTGGTTTTGCCGGGTGATTCCCCCGCCACCCGGGCGGCGATGGTCCGGCGGGCGGGATTGTTTTTTGCCGAGGCTATCACGCCGATTGAGACGACGCACCGCACCGCGCGGGAGGCCAATGTCCGCTTGAATCAATTGATCGAGATGCTGAGCCGGCACAGCGTGGATCTGGCCGACTCGAACCGGCAGTTGAAACAAGAAATCGCCCAGCGCAAGACGGCGGAGGCATCCCTCCGCAAGAGTGAGCGCCACTCCAGCGAGTTGCTGAAGCAGTCGCAGCACATGCAGGAACAACTGCGGAATCTCTCTCGGCAATTGCTGTTGGCGCAGGAAGATGAGCGCAAGAAAATCAGCCGCGAGTTGCACGATGAAATCGCCCAGACCTTGACCGGCATCAATGTCCGGCTGGCGACGCTCAAGGCGGGGGCCACGGTCAACACCAAGGGCCTCCAGCAGAAAATCACCAGCGCGCAACGGATGGTCGAGAAGTCGGTGGACATCGTGCATCAGTTCGCCCGCGATCTGCGCCCGATGGTCTTGGACGATCTGGGGGTCGTTCCCGCCCTCCATTCATTTATGAAAGGGTTTACGAAGCAGACGGGGCTCCACGTGCATTTCAAAACGTTTACGTCCGGCCGGATTGCCGAATTGGACACCGATACGCGCACGGTGCTGTACCGCATCGCGCAGGAAGCGCTGACCAATGTCGCCCGGCATGCGCAAGCCAGCCGCGTCGAGGTCAGCCTCCGGAAGCTTCCGCGCGGGATTGGCCTGGCCATCAAGGACAACGGGAAATCGTTTCAAGTGGCCCAGGTGCTGCACGCCAAAGTGAACACGCGCTTGGGATTGCTCGGGATGCGCGAACGAGTGGAGATGGTGGGTGGGCATCTGCGCATTGAATCTGCGCCGGGCCACGGGACGGCCATCCGCGCCGAGATTCCGTTTACCAACCGCAACCGGAGGTGGAATTTATGAATCGTATCACCGTTTTGCTGGCCGAAGATCATCTGATCGTCCGCGAGGGGTTTCGGTCGTTGTTGAAGGCCGAAAGCGGTATCGAGGTGGTTGGCGAAGCGCAGACTGGCCGCCAAGCGGTGGCGCTGGCCAAAAAACTGCGCCCCGCGGTCATCGTGATGGATATCGCCATGCCGCTGCTCAATGGGTTGGAAGCCACCCGGCAAATCCGCAAAGCCATTCCCGGCGCCAAGGTGCTCATGCTCTCCGCGCACAACGATGACGCGTACGTCGATCAGGCGATTGCCTTCGGCGCGGTGGGCTTTCTGCTCAAGCAAACCTCCTCGCATGATCTGTCCCAGGCAATTCGGGAAGTGCATAACGGCAAAACGTTTTTCAGTCCCACCATTGCCAAGCGCCTCCACGCGCAAAAGTTGCCGGCTGGTGGGCGGCCACTCCGGAAGCGGGTTGCCCGCCTGTCGTCCCGCGAACTCGAGGTGCTCCAATTGATTGCCGAAGGCGAGCCCAACAAACAAGTGGCTGACGAATTGGGCATCAGCATCAAAACCATCGAGAAGCACCGGCAGAGTCTGATGCAGAAACTGGATATCCACGACGTGGCCGGTCTCACCCGGTATGCCATCGGGGCCGGCATCATCGAAAGCAGCGTCCACGTCACAATCGTCTAGGCCGAATCGTTCACCCGGGGCTCAATCTGGCCACAGCCCATAGTCGCAGGCTTTAGCCTGCGGCAGCGAATTTATCCAGGCTAAGCCGGGAACGATGCAGTCGGACGGCGAGTCACGATCGGTCGTGGCTAACTACCAGAGGACGCGGCGGCGCACGTCTCTCCCAAAACTGGCAAACTGCAGGGTGAGTGGTAGGGACGAACCGCCGGGTCGTCCGAGCCGTTGATTCTACGCGGCGCGCCCGGCGGTCGCGCCCTACCAACGACAACTGACTCGTTCCGGCTAAGGAAAGCGCAGGTTAAAGCCGGCGGCTATAGGGCGAAACACAGGCCAAGCGGCCGGTCACACTTCGTAACACCCGACGCAGTTACTCGCGGTGTTCGCGCTCTTCATGGCGCTCATGATCACGGCGATCATCGCGATCGCGATCGCGGTCGCGCCCGTAGAAGCACCCGGTGAGCAACGTGCTGAGCGTGCCCAGCAACAACACAAACTTCAAAGCTGTGGATTTGTTTAGCGTCAGTTTCATAGGAAAATCTACGTTACCAAGTACCGGAAAACAATGGGGTCATCACCCCATGGTGGGACCCGGTCCCGGGTGTATATTGGCTCATGAAACGGAAGCCGCAGACGGTGGCTGCCAGTCCGTGGGCGCCGCTAGCGGCTGTCGACGCGCCGAATCAGAGCGAATCGGCCGGCACTACAGCGACGGGCGCGGTGCGGACGTCGGAGATTCGGTACCGGCGCTTGTTTGAAGCCGCCCGCGACGGCATTCTCATTCTCGACCCGACCACCCGCAAAATCACCGAAGCCAATCCGTTCATGTCCGAGTTGTTGGGCTACTCGCACCGGGAGTTACTCGGCAAAGAGCTTTGGGAAATCGGCCTGCTCAAGGACGAAGCGGCCAGTCGGGCGGCCGTTCGCGAGTTGCAGACGAAACGGTTTATCCGCTACGAAGATCTGCCGCTCCAGACCAAAGCCGGCTTGCGCCGGGATGTCGAGTTCGTCAGTAATCTCTACCAGGAAGATGACCAGACAATCATCCAATGCAACATCCGTGACATCACCGAACGCAAACAGGTCGAGGTGGCGTTGCGCGAGAGCGAGCAGCGATTCCGCACGCTGGTCGAGGACTCGCCCAATGCCCTGCTGGTGGTCGACGGGACCGGGGCCATCCGGCTGGTCAACCGCGCGGCTGAGCATTTGTTCGGGTACCGGCGGGATGAGCTGCTCGGCCAACGCATCGAGCTGCTCCTGCCGCAGTCGTTCCGGATCGCCCATCCCGCATTGCGCGCGGGATTTGCCGCGTCGCCCCAAGCGCGCCCGATGGGCGTGGGCCAGGATTTGTTCGTGCTGCGCAAGGACGGCGTGGAGGTCCCGGTTGAGATTGGGTTATCGTTGGTCGAGACACCGGAAGGGCCATGCACGCTGACCGTGGTGATTGACATCAGCACCCGCAAACTCGCCGAGGAAGCGCTGCGGCGGCACGCGGCGTTGATTGACCTCAGTCCGGATGCCATCTTCATCCGGGATTTGCCCGGCACGATCCGCTTTTGGAGTCATGGCGCCGCTACGCTCTACGGCTGGACGATGGCGGAGGCCATCGGCCAGACCGTGCACGCGCTGTTGCAGACGCAGTTCCCCGAGCCGTTGGAAAATATCCTCGCCCAGTTGGAGCGCACCGGCGAATGGGCGGGCGACCTCGTGCATCGCTGTCGGGATGGCCATTTCGTCACCGTCCGCAGCCGCTGGCGCACCCAACGGGATGCGCAGGGCCGGATCACGGATCTGCTGGAATCCAACGTGGACATCACCGAGCGCAACCGGGTGGAAAAGGAGTTGGCCGCATCCCTCAAGGAAGTGGCCGAGTTGAACACTGAGATTCAGGAATTTTTCCATGTCCTCTGCCATGAACTCAAGACGCCGCTCACCTCGGCCCGCGAATTTGTTTCGATTGTCATGGATGGCCTGGCCGGGCCGCTGAACCCCACCCAACTGGAATATTTGGGCATTGCCAAAGAGAGTTGCGATCAATTGCGCCGGTACATCAACGACCTGTTGGATGTCACGCGACTGGAAACCGGTAAGATGAGCATCGAGCGGCAAGTGCTCCAGTTGGCGGCACTGATTGACGAAGTGGTGGAAATGCTGACCCCGGCCGCGACAGCCAAAGGGATCAGTCTGAGCCGGGACTGTCAACCGGACCTGCCGGCCGCCGCCATCGACAAACAGCGCATCCTTCAGGTGCTGACGAATCTCACCACCAATGCGATCAAGTTTACCGCGGCGGGCGGGCAGATTCAGCTGAGTCTGCACGAAGCTCCGGCAGATCCCGGTTGTCTCCAAATTGCTGTACGCGATACCGGGCCGGGCATTTCGCAAGATCAGCTGGCCGTGATCTTTAACCGGCGCTACCAGGCGCATCGCAATGCCAAGTCGGCTGACTCACAGAAAGGTCTGGGCTTGGGCTTGTTCATTTGCCAGGAATTGGTGGAGTTGCATGGCGGGCGGATCTGGGTGGAGAGCACGGTTGGCCAGGGCAGCACGTTTACCTTCGTGTTGCCGAAGCAGGCGCAGATGAAATCCGTACACGTCCTTATCATCGACAACGATGCCGCGATGCGCGAAACGCTCCGCCTCGTCCTAGAAGAACAACATTATCAGGTCACAACGGCGACAGGTGGGCGTGACGGACTGCGACTACTTGGCCAAACCCGGCCGGATATCGTTGTATTAGACTTGATTATGGGCGAGTTGGTTGGGCCAAGCCTGTTGAAGGAAATCCGCAGCAACTGGGGATCCATTCCGGTGATTGTGTACACTGGTTCGCCCAACGGTGAACTCCTGCGGCAGGCCATGGAAACTGGTCCCTTCACCTTGCTGGCGAAGCCGTGCCCACCGCAGCAGTTTGTCGAGACCATTCGGAGAATCAGCCACACCCAGGCAGCGCGGGAACTGAATCAAAACGACAACGGCAATCGGCCGGCCGCCGCGCCGCACCCGCGAACCGATTTCGCGAGTGGCGGGCCGGTTCAACACATCCCACTGTCGCCATGAAAAAAATACTAATTGCCGAAGATGACCAGAATATTGGTGCCGCCTTGGAAATTCGGCTCAAGGCAACCGGCTATGCAGTGCAGGTACTCCAGAGTGGTTTTGGCAGTTATCTACAAGCGATGGCTGATCCACCAGACCTGATTCTCATGGATATCTATATGCCAGCAGGGAACGGGTTGGATGTCGCCCAAGAGTTACAGCGCTCCGGCATGGCCGCCGTTCCGATTATTTTCATGACGGCCAGCAAGGAACGAGCCCTGCGGGACCGAGCCGAAGAGTTGAACGCGGTTGGCTTCTTTGAAAAGCCGTTCGATACAAAACAACTGCTGGCGGCAGTCTCCCAAGCCCTGCAATCAACACCGGCGCCGGGGGAAGGAATTACAAAATGAAAAATATACTCATCGTCGAAGACGATCAAAAATTCGCCATGGCTTTGGTGATTCGACTCAAAGCCAATGGTTATAGCGCTTCCATCGCTGGCGATGCGCTCACCGGGGTCAGCCGGGCCCGCACGATCAAGCCGGACTTAATCCTGTTGGACATTCGCATCCCGGCGGGCAATGGCCTCTCCCTAGCGGAAACGTTTCTCCGCCTCCCCGAGACAAATGCCGCGCCGGTCATTTTCATGACTGCGTCCAAGGACCCCGAACTCCTGCACAAAGTCATGGAGTTGGGCGCGGTCGGGTTGTTCGAGAAGCCGTTTGATACCGAAAAATTGATCGCCAACATCACTCATCGCTTGGCCGCCTGACGGTTTGGTTGAAAGCACAGCAACGTTTCGCGCCGCCAAATCCAACGTTCATAACCCCGGTTTCGCAACTGTGCAGGACTTTTTCAGCAAACGTGTCGAAACTCGTCAGCGATGCGTCTTCCACGTGTCGGGAATGACCGTTGACGCGAGGTGAGCAATGTAATTTCATCACTGCTTTACCACAAACCCGGCCTCAATCGGTCTTTGTTGTACGACAACTTCAGCGCACCATCCGATTGATGGTGACACGAAAACGCGTATGATAATTGGTGATAAGACAGAGTTACGTGGAGGCAACGAATGTCACTGATATCTATCGCCATTACGCTAATCGTCGTCGGAGTGCTGCTCTGGCTGGTTAATACTTACATCCCGATGGACGGGAAGATCAAAAGGATCCTAAACATCGTTGTGGTGATTGTCGTTGTGTTGTGGCTGCTGTCTGCATTCGGCATTCTGGGGCACACCGGAGAGATTCATGTGCCGTCGGTACGCTGACAAAACAAGGAGTGGAACGACACTCAACCTGAAAAACTATTTAAAAGTCAAATACGCAACCAAAGAAGGAGTAAGACCATGCAAGCGAAAACCAGAACAGCAGTCCTGATGATATGTGCGGTATTGACTGTCGGGTTGTTTCCGGTGACATGGCTGGGGTGCGCCAGCACGCCGACGCGGGAAAGCACCGGCGAGTATGTTGATGATTCCGCGATTACTGCCAAGGTGAAAACGGCGTTGATCAAGGATCCGATCGTCAGTGCGTTCGATGTCAGTGTGAAAACCTACAAGGGTATGGTGCAGTTGAGCGGTTTTGTAAACACCCCTGACCAAAAGAACCGGGCTGAGGAAGTCGCCCGCGGCGTTTACGGCGTCACTTCCGTCAATAACAGCCTTGTCGTGAAAGCCAAGTGATTCGCATTTGAGTTCAAGCGATGATGAAAATTGCGGTGTGGGCGGACCTTGGGCCGTGGGAGTGAAGACCCCATAGCGAGAGCAGGGTTCCGTGATTATTTTATGAGCATGAAAGTTAAGCAGAAACAGAAGCCGGCGTTCGGTGACTTGATCACGGCGGAATACCATGGCCAGGAAACTTGTCAGGCCGAAAAGCTAGTGCGCATGGCGAGCAACGCGTGTCTGGTGTTGTTTCGCGAGCCGCCGTATTTTTCGACTTCTGCCACGAAAGGCAGGTTCGCATGAGCACGGTAAATGGTCTGGTGGACAGAATCAAAATTGGACTGGGGATTGCCTTGGTGACGATCGTGACAGGCTGTGTGGGTTACGTCGGTGGCGGTTACGGCGATGTGGTGGTACCAGCGCCTGATGTCTATTTTTGGGGCGGTGGCTATGTTGGCGGCGATTATGAACGGGGACGCGATGTACATGCTTACAGTCATCGCGGATCTGAAAGTCGTGCGGTGGCACATCCCAGCTGGGGCGGACGCGGAGGAAGGCGCTAAATCCGCACAACGCATTTTACAAAAAAAGAAATAATGAACTTATGAAAAATTCAAACCAATCGACCCGTTTTGCGAGCCTCTTAACAATCGCCCTGCTGGCGGGCGCCGTCGTGATGCCGCTGGCGCCCCTTCAGGCGGCGGAACAGAAAACAGCGCAACGGTTATTCGCATCGCCGGAGGACGCTGTCAAAGCCTTGCAGGCGGCCACCGCTGCCAATGATCAAGCGGCGTTGCATGAACTGTTTGGACCGGAGTTCCAGGCACTCTTGACCGGCGATGCCGTGCAGGACGCGAACAATGCGCGGCGGTTCGCTGCTGTCGTGGCGCAGGGCTGCAAGCCGGTGCCGGAGGGCGAGAATAAATTTACAATTGAAGTGGGCACGAACAACTGGCCGATGCCGATTCCACTGGTGAAAGCGGACGGGCAATGGCATTTCGACACCGCGGCCGGCAAGGAAGAGATCATCAACCGGCACATCGGCAAGGACGAACTCCACGCCATCGGCGTGTGCCGGGCGTACGTGATCGCGCAACGGCAGTTCGCGAGCGCGAATTCGGCCGCAGGCGGCGGCGCGATGTACGCGTTGAAATTCAAGAGCACACCCGGCAAGAAGGATGGCCTCTACTGGCCCGCGGCGGAGAACGAACCGGTCAGCCCCTTCGGGCCGTTGGTGGCGGAAGCACATGCTGAGGGTTATGTCGCGTACCAAGGCACCGGGCCGCATCCGTTTCACGGTTATTATTTCCGAATTCTGACCCGGCAAGGCAAAGCGGCACCGGATGGGAAAATGGATTACCTGAGCCACGGTAACTTGACGGCGGGATTCGCACTGGTGGCATATCCGGAGCATTGGGATAAGTCCGGCATCATGACCTTTATCGTCAATCAGGACGGCAGGATCTTCCAACGCAATCTTGGCGAACAGACTTGCCGGATTGCGGCAGCGATGAAGGAATACAATCCAGACAGCGAATGGACATTGGTCAATGATGAGGGCGTCATAAGCGCGGTGTCCGAGAAATGATGGCAATTGTCAAATAACCTCTACTTGCACGTCAAGTTTGCATAGCACCCCGACTTCCGCGTGCGCGGTGCCGACCTGTATTACGATTTAGAGTTGGCACCATGGGAAGCGGTGCTGGGTGCCACCATCCATATTCGCGCGCTGGATGGAACAGAATCCTTGAAAATTCCAGCGGGCACAGTGGCGGAACAACAATTCCGTTTGCGTGGTAAGGGATTGCCCACAGGCAAAGGAACGCGAGACGATCTTTACGCAATTGTCTCCATTCAGGTTCCGGGGCATCTGATGCCGGAACAAAAAGCCTATGGGAACAGTTGGCCGCAAAACCCACATTCAACCCGAGGAAGGCTCATGAAGAAACGAAAAGCTTCTGACGGCGCAGCGTGCCTTACGTCATTCACTCTGCAAATATCAGGGCTAGACTCTTGAGAGCCTTAAATGGGGTGAATACCCCATAGCACCACCGGGTTGCCCAGCTCATATTTGTGTGATGAACACTAATCAACGTAAGCAACAATGTGAAAGCTGAATAATCATGAAAATCTTTAAAGTCGCAATCTTACCGCTATGTGTCTTGGCAACAATCACTTCGTTTCAGGGGTGTGCCTACTTGTGGGTGGAGTTGTTGGTGGGGCTACCTACGGCACTGTGAAGTATGTCGGCAATATATTGCAAGTGACCCACGACGTGTCCTTGGACAGCGCATGGAATGCTGCTACCGCTGCGTTAAAAGAACTCAAGTTGCCTGTAACGTCATCCAATAAGGACGCTATGTCTGGCCACTTGGTGGCCCGTAACGCGCAGGAGCAACGAGTGAGTGTCGACCTGCTGCGCAAAACCGAAAAAGTAACAGAAATCCGTGTTTCAGTGGGGATGTTCGATACATCAGCTAACCGAGCCGGAGCACAGCAAATTTACGATGCGATAAAGACTCGGTTGTAGCCAAAATGCGATGTCGTTAATATTACGTAACAGTTTGTTTTGGGACACCACTATCAGTTTTTGAAATTCATGTCACTCCAGCAACATTTGAGGTGTGATGCGGCTCCATGCCATGACGCAACCACACCTGGATTAAATTCTTGAAGTCACATATGGGGTGAACACCCCATAGCGTCATACGAGGCTGCCAAGCTAGTTTGTGTCAGTGAAAACGTGTTCCATAAAAAAGGAGTTGACGTTTGGCGATTTAATCATGGCTATTTACAAAGTCTGGAGTTGGCAAATAGCCGGAAGAAATGTGCGACTAGTCGTCAACGCACGAGCCATTGTGTTTCGAGGACACCAACGGTTCGGCATTTCTGGCATGAAATCACAACAAATTTTTCCAACCGAAGGTATCACATGAATACATTCTTAATTTACGTAGGCGACGACGACTTCTGCCGAGTGCTTCCTCAAGAACTGGATCAATCAATGCCCAATAACGGGCGGATCAAAGTAATGGCATTTCCGCCACTGGGTATTCAGACACTCGCGCCGGTGCTACGCCAACGGGGACACCGAGTGCGCATGTTTGACACATGCCATCCAAAAATGAAGGCGGAAGACATCGCCAAGGCACTAATCCAAGCAGCACCTGACGTGGTCGCGCTTTCGTTTCTGTCGACAACGACGTACCCAGCCGCCAAAAACATGGCTCGACGACTCAAAGCCGCGGCTCCGCAGATTCCGATCATCGTGGGTGGACCATTCGCTACCTTGAATGCGGATCGCATTCTCGGAGACTGTTCCGACATCGACTGCGTGGGCATTGGTGAGGGTGAAGAACTGCTACCGGATTATCTGGAGCACATTGATAGTCCTAGCGTTGTGGCGGGTTTGGTTTGGCGACAGGGAGAACAAATCATTCGGAACGTCTCGCGTCCGCTCCTCCATGATCTGGACCGGTTTCCGTATCCCGACCGGACCAGTCTGCCAATCGACTACATTGAGTCGCTGCCGCTAGATGTGCCGGCGGTGCTTTCGTTGGATAAGTTCTGTACTGTGCAAACGTCGCGCGGCTGCCCGTATTCCTGTATCTATTGCGATATTCCCGCCCTAGGTGAAGGCAAGTGGCGGAGCCGGTCACCGGAACATGTCTTAGGGGAACTGCAGGAATTGAACGATCTGGGCTACCGGTCGATTTACCTGACCGATGATCACTTCCTAATCAATCGCAAGCGCATTGACGCGATTTGCCGCGGCATCATCGCACGCAAGTTGAAATTTCACTGGGGGTGCGAAGGCCGGGTTGATTCGGTCGGCATTGAGCAACTGCCGGTGATGCGCGAGGCCGGCTGCGATTTCCTGGCGTTCGGCGTGGAAGCCGGTACGCCGAAAATGCTAAACCGGCTCAACAAGAAACAAACCACCGCACAAATTGAACACGCGGTCCGGGAAGCGAAACGCCAGGGAATCAAACGAGTTCATGGCTTCTTTGTCGTTGGCTCTCCTGACGAAACCAGCAATGATATTCTGGAGAGTTTCCGGTTTGCTGCACGGTTGGAACTGGATACGTTTTGTTTCAATCGCTTATGCGCTTACCGCGGAACTCCGCTGTGGCAGGAGTACGTGGAGCGTGGGATCATTGACGACGATCGGGATTGGCACAAGTGGTTCAAGTGCTCAGATATTGATCCCACCACGTTGCCCAGTTTGGTGGTGAACCAACTACGGGCGAGAGGTTATGGTTTGCTGTTTCTACACCGTGTCTTTAAGCGTCCGATTCGCACTTGGAAGCTGCTGCACACCTTTGGTCGCCATATGAAAATGGCCGATATTCTTAAATTGCTCGCTAGTCCGTTTCAACGACGGACATTGACGCGGAAACCAGAGCTTCCAGCCAGAATGATAGATTTGGGAATCAGTGAACCAGACCGGCAACCGATTTCAATATTCACCTAAAGCCATCACTTCCGTAAGACCACCCTGAATCTAGAGCTGTGATCCAAACCAGTCTATGTCTGCCATGACATACTGTGTTGCGCTGGATTCATAACTTGTTGGATGGGGTGAACACCCCATAGTACCAGTGTGGTTTCGAGGCGTGATATAACTATATGAAAGTTTTTGTGATGTTTTCAGACAGCAAACAGGAATCAATTCTTACGCCAAATCCACACAATCATCGCTGGTTTGTGACTTAGTTGGTACAGGTTGCCAATACGAGAATTCTATGGAAACGAAGCGAAACCTAATTTTGACACTAACGTGTGTATGAGCGCAGATGTGCATTACCTAAATTTGGCAGCGGGGATGGTACCAGCCGTTGGGGATTTCGGCCTAGTCAAAGTGCGTTATTGCGAATGCCCACCAGCCTCCTAACTGGTGGCAACCTGGCTATCAACCGCATACCTCCTGCACCTGATATGTGATGCAATCTCAGGCGGGATTGCTTGGGCTTACCCGTTTGGACATCAGATCATTGGTGCCCGCATTGTCACCTATCGATGGTGGATGCCGTTGGATGTCGCCTGCTTTTTGACAATGTATCTGGTATTCCGAGTCATTCCAAAGATCGCTGAACAACGGACTAAGGCGAAGATCCAATCTCCATGAACCCGTTATGACCAATCTACAAAGTATTTGGATTGTAGTGCTGGCGGTTTTTGTTTTGAATATCCGTGTCTTACTAGACGCTACTGGATTTTGCCACTGACGGTCGGCCATGTGCATGACCAAATAACATTGAACTTCATTTCCATCGTTAGTTTTTCCTGGAGAAAGAGGCACCGCAACACAATATTGAATGGTTGCTCATAGCAGCAAATATGAATCTGAAGTTTTTCTGGATTAACCCAGCCTGCGGAAGCTGCATAACGACGCGGTGCATCGTTTTCCAGGCAGATTTGTCCACAGTGCCAGTCGCCATACTTGGCAGTTAAGGTCTCATTCCTGATCGTGGACGCCAGTTCCAGTGTCACTCCTGATTGGTAAAAACGAAACAACGCTTGGCTAAAAAGACCAGGATTCTCGCTTAGTTTCCAGCTGCACCCATTTAACTTGGCAACCAGCGGGGAAGTCGAAGTCCCAGCAGCTTTCGGCATGCATGGCGTAACGTATTTAACTGGTTCTGAAACAGCCAACCGTTCGGCCCGCATGTTGGGAAGAAGTTCTTCCCAGATTAAATCCAGTACTTGTTGCATGTTTTGTAGACCTGCCGTGATTGCAATCACGGCATCTTGATCTGGCATCACGAGGCAGAACTGACCAAATGCGCCATCACCACGAAAGGCATTGTGACGGCACCGCCAGAACTGATAGCCATAGCCTTGCATCCAATCCAACTGCTCACCCATCGCACTTGGCACCTGACTGGAAGTTGCGATGGTGACCCATGATTTCTGGATAAGTTGCCGTTCACCCCAGCGGCCCCGCTGCAAATAAAGCTGTCCGAGCTTTGCAATGTCCTCGGTCTTCATGCTCAGGCCCCAGCCGCCAATATGTGTTCCGTTTGGGCTAGTCTCAGTCCTGACGCCCGTAATTCCAAGCGGAGCCAACAAGCGCGGTTCCAGATAATCCAGCAATTGAACACCCGTCACCGAATGGATAATGGCTGACAGCAAATGTGTCGCGCCAGAATTATAAACAAACCGCGTTCCAGGCTGGTGTACCACAGGTTGTGCGAGGATATGTTTGACCCAATCACTCTGGGACTTGGATGGCCGTCCCGTTAATGCGCATTGTCCATGTCCACTGGTCATCGTTAGCAGGTGATGAACAGTCATTGCCTTAAGCTCCCTAGAAATGTTGACGGGAAGCTGTTCCTTAGAAAAGAATCCGATCACTGGATCATCGATTGTTAACAACCCTTCTGAGATCGCCAGTCCAATCGCAGTTGATGTAAAACTCTTGCTCAATGAAAAGAGCATGTGGGGATGTTCGGGGGCATAGGGAGACCACCAGAACTCCGCCGCAACCTGGCCATGCCGCAGCAACATAAAACTGTGCAGAGAATTCAACTCCTGTGCTGCACGCTCAATGAATCGTGCGATAGACTGCCTTGGAATGCCAACCTCTTCGAGTGTGGTTCTGATTAGATGAGTTTCAAGCATGGTGTGGTGTAATTCGAGTCAGTGGATTTAACTGATAAACAACCTTAACGCAAAAGATGCAACCCCAAATCGAGGTTGCATCTTTCGGATCACTGAGCAACAGCAGGCTTACTTGACGAGGTTGTTCGACACCAGCTTGGTCATCTCGTACATGCTGACCTGCTTCTTGCCACCGAAGACGGCTTGCAAGGCGGCGTCGGCATTGATGTTGGTCTTGACCTTCTTATCCTGGAGACCGTTCTTCTTGATGTACACCCACAGCTTCTTGGTGAGTTCTGTGCAAGGTAATGGATTCGATCCGACCACCAACGCAAGTTTCTCGTTGGGTTGAACGGGCTTCATAAAAACGGCACTGGGTTTACGTTTCGCGGCCAACTGCGTGAACAACTGTCATTAGCCAATAAACCACGGACCTGCATCGGAAGTTCCACCGCATTACCTTATGATGAGCCTGACTATGAAAGCGCCCTTTTCTTGCAGGCTCAAACTGAACACGTCATTACCACATTCTTTCGAGAGAATCTAAAAGCCCAGGAAATGAGCGTGTATGTGCGGTTTAAGGACTTTTATGGAGATGGTCGTGGTGTAAGGTTCCCAGCCCCGATGTTTGAGCCTCGGTTGATCCTGCCAATAGTAGAGAAGCTGTTTTATGAGATTGTCAGGCCGCAGATACAACCGATACGCCAAGTGTGTATCAACTTCTGGAACCTGAAGCCACTAGATCTGGAGCCAGACTTATTTGGCTACAATCGGGATTATCAGCACCGTGAACTGCATCATGCCATGGAAAAGCTTGAGAGTGAGTTCGGCAAGCATGTGGTGAAGACAGGCACATGGGTTTTACTGGAACAGCAAGCCTGTCATCTGGTTGGTGACAAAGCCAAGTGTCCGTTTATTCCGCAAAGGGAGATGGAAGGTAAAATGAACCGTATACCTGAGGAAGTGTTGGATCTGGCTTACGAAGATGAGTGGCAACTGTTGGAGGACATGGATTCGGGAGATTCATTGGGATTACCGCGTACATGGGGCCGCTCGACTGGTCGGGAGCAGAAGTTGAGTTGATTGGTGGACAGAAATCTACAGCAGCAGACATCATCCCATGGCTAACTACATCGCATTGCTCCAATTCATTGAACAAGGCAGTCGAAACATCAAGGAGACCACCAAACGTGCCGTTGCCATGGGTGAGATGGCATCGAAAATGGGCGTAAAGTATGTGGACGTATTCTGGACGCTTGGCAAGTACGACATTGTGTTGATACTGGAAACCCCTGATGATGAGACATTGGCTGCATTTACACTCAAGCTTGGTGTGCTCGGCAACGTCAAGACTCAGTCTCTACGCGCCTTCCGCGCTAACGAGATGGACACCATTCTCAATAAAATCAAGTAATACTATGCGCTGTTATCATGATTTATCGTACTTTTTCGGTGGTGCCTTTCTCGCCAATGCCATTCCACACTTTGTGAGTGGAATCATGGGGCATCCATTTCAAATCCCATTCGCTTCTCCACCAGGACAGGGGCTTTCTTCTGCCATGGTCAACGTGCTCCGGGGGGCCTTCAACCTCGTAATCGGCTACTTGCTCGTATGCCGTGTCGGAACCTTCGAATTGCGCAGGACTAGACATGTGCTCGTTGCTGGGTTGGGTGCATTACTTATGGCGTTGATGCAGGCTCGTGCATTCGGACGGTTTTACGGAGGCATTAGGATTGGGAACAGGCTCAAATCGGAAAACACAGGGTCACCCCTAGGAAATAATCAGGGCACAGCCTAATTGACAAAGTGTATGCGATGTGGGTAAAAATTCGTGCATTAGATACTGAATGGCTCGCGACGGTCGTGGGCATAAGTCATCTGGGAAATATCAAATGAAGAAGTTGCGTATTTTAATTGCCGATGACGATAATGTGACATTGATGGCCTTGCGTGGAATTTTGACTAATCTCGGCCATGAAGTTGTTGGTGAAGCCGGCGATGGCGAACAAGCCGTTACCATGGTCAAAGCGCACATGCCGGATCTCTGTATCTTCGACGTCCGGATGCCCAAATTGGGAGGCATTGCGGCTACACGCGCAATTCAAGCACACCAACCGACGCCCGTCATCATCGTTAGCGCGCATACCGAAACTGGTGTCGGCATCGAAGCCGTCAGCGTCGGTGCCCACGCCTTTCTAGTTAAACCATTTGTTAAAAACCAAATAAAAGTGGCTATTGAAGTCGCTTTGACGACGTTTGAAAAGTCGCAGCAATTGGAAGAACAATTAACCAATGCCACCGAAGCCCTCGAACACCGCAAGCTCATCGAACGCGCCAAAGGCATCGTGATGCGCAAGTCAGGCCTTGGCGAAGAAGCCGCTTTTCTCCGCCTCCAACACACTGCGCGGGCCGGTAGCCAGAAACTTATCGATGTGGCCAAGGCGGTCATTCTCACTGACCAACTGTTCCACGACAGCACCAAAACTCCCCCAATTCGCTGACCGGTCATACCCGGATCCAGCAAGTTCACCATTGATGTCTACGGACTGTCTTACACTTCTGGCACAAACCTCATTTAAACCATTCCCAGCCCACTTCCAAGAACATCACCCACATCGCCATCCAATCCCGATAACATTTTGCTGCCAGCCGGGTTGCCATGAATTTAGTGTGGTTTACTCTCGAAGATCGTTTTGGATGGCGACCGTCCCGAAAAATGTGCTCAATCGGGAGTGGATTGAAGTAGTATTTCAGGTCAGGCGAGCCAACCACCAATCAGCCTGCGTGGGTGACATTGACTTTGCAGAATCTGTGAATATGTATCTTGGGTGAATAATAATTTCAAACGGAGGTTCATGACATGAGTACATTTCGGGTCACCGCTGAGCAGATTTCCGAGTTCCAGGAAACTGGTTATCTTTTGGTTCGTCAACTATTCGATGCGGAAGAAACGAAACTCTTGATCAGCATTGCCAAGCTTGATCGGGAGATGGATAAGGCGCACGCGACCAAAGACGCGCAGGGTGGCGTGAGCCGACTCCGCTTGCGGAATGAGTTGTATGACGACATCTACAGTGCGTGTGTGCGTTGTCCAAGGATCGTGGACACAATGGAAAAATTACTGGGCGATGAGGTTTATCATTTCCATCACAAGATGATGCTCAAAGAGCCGCTGGTTGGCGGTGCCTGGGAATGGCATCAGGACTACGGGTATTGGTACAAGTTTAACGCCTGTTTGTTCCCGGACATGGCGAGTTGCATCATTACGGTGGACCGGGCGACAAAAGAAAATGGCTGCCTGCAAGTAATCAAAGGCTCACACAAGTTGGGGCGCGTTGAACATGGAACGTCTGGGACGCAAACGGGCGCGGATCTGGAACGAGTCGAAGCGGCCTTGCAGCGTCTGGAGTTGATTTATTGCGAGTTGGAGCCGGGGGATGCGTTGTTCTTTCACGCCAACCTACTGCATCGCTCCGATCAGAACAAGAGTCTGAACCCACGCTGGTCGTTGATCTGTTGCTATAATACGAAACACAATGATCCGTTCAAAGTGATTCCGAATAGTCACCCGAACTACCACTATTTGGAGCGTTGGCCGGATACGAAAATCAAGGAGATCGGTCGTCGCCAACTGGCCGCGCAACAAGCCGGGTAGCAACATCAGCATTCAGAGTTTAGGACGTGTCGTCATACACGTGTCTTACACTTTTGTCCCTAACCGCCCGTAATAGGTATTTTTAGCCCACTTCCAACGACACCACCGACAGCGTCATCCAATCCCGGTACCGCCTTCAGACTATGTGGAGCGCCGGTGTCGGCATGATGAAGCGCATCGCTGTGCCGATGGGATGGGTTGGCGACATTGTTTATGATGGAATTGCTGGTTTCCCCGGCAATTTACCTGCTGTGGCAACGTCGCTCCCTTGACAAATGTCTGAGGCCCGCCGAAATTTTGTTAGCAAATAATGGAGGAACCAAATGAAAACATTATTACTCACAGTTGTTGTTGCAATGCTCTGTGTTGTTCGCGGCGCGATTGCCGCCGATGAACACGCGGGTGCGATGCCGATGTCGACAACCGAAGCCGTGACCGTGACCGGCGAAGTGCTCGACATGGCCTGTTACCTCGACCATGGCGCGCACGGCGAAAAACATGCGGAGTGCGCCAAGACCTGCATCGAAAGTGGATTGCCGGTTGGCATCAAGAGCAGCGATGGCAAGGTGTATCTGATTATCGGCGAGCACAAGCCGCTCAACAAGGAGTTGGCCGCGTATGCCGCGAAAACAATCACCGTCAAAGGCAAGCTCGTCAGCCGTGACGGCATCAATATGATTGCCAATGCTGAGATTGTGAAATAGCGGATTAATGAACGACTTCCTTCAGACCCTCAAACAGCCGGAATACATTCATGTTTTGCTCAACCCGTTGCCGGTCTACGCGACGGCAATGGGTTTCGCGGGATTGCTCATCGCATTGCTGTTGCGTAGTCGAGCGGCACAAGGCGTCGCGCTGGGCATCATTTTGATCGGCTGCTTGTCGGTCTGGCCAGTCATGGAGTTTGGCGACCGCGCTGCAGATCGCGTCAAAGCAATGTTCAATGCCGACGGCCAAAAGTGGCTGCACGAGCATAATGAACGAGCCGATGTCGCGCCATGGGTGTTTTATCCAACCGGCGCTATTGCTGTCGCTGCCATCGTCGCCTTGTGGAAGTTTCCCAAAGTGTCCCGGTGGCTGACGCTATTGGCATTGTTTGGCGCAATGGCCGGCATCGGTGTCGGCGGATGGATCAGCCAAGCCGGTGGAAAAATCCGGCACACTGAATTCCGCACCGGTCCTCCGCCAGTAGAAGCCGTAGCACTTATTCATAGCGCCTTGGCAATTTAGAGTGTGTTTCAAGTAGTTGGCATGGTGTTGGGAACAGTGTCTTACACTTCTGGCACAAACAGTTCGAAACGCCCATTTCGGGCCATTCCCCCAGCATCTCTACAGCACCACCGCAAGCCGGTAACATTTTGCTACCAGCCGGGTTACCGGGAATTTAGTATGCCTTATCATCGAAGATCGTTTGGGATGGCGAGCGTCCTGAAAATGTGCTCAATTGGGGGTCGACTGAATGTGTGCTGTCAGGGTGGGGAGGTGGAGGCTGTTTCCTAATTCTACACACTTTTACTTACTACTAGAATTTACTATTGGGTGGACATGGAATGGTTGAACGGTTTTTCACCCTCGAATGGACTCTTGTAGACTCCTTGTAGTTTAAGGCCCATATCACCAACTTCCCCGTGGGCAAAAGTCATCATCATCGCGTATCCGGTCATCGTTGGGAGCGGTAACTTGGACTTGTCGCACTTCACGGTACGCCGATGCGCCTCGTCACGAATGCTTTTCTCAACCGCGCCCACTGCCACCCCATAAGTGAGTACCAACCTCGCGCAGATAATCGCCCATCTTTTCAGGGGGGATATACTTAGCCCCAACCGTTTCCATCGCGTTGACGATCTGGACGGCCACCTGCGGATTGCTGTTTGCCCAACCTCGCAGTTTGGCCAGCGTCTCAATTGCAGCCAGCCGGCCGGCATTGTCCACGTCAGTAAACGTTTTGACTTCGCTCGGCTCCCCCTTGCCGCCACTTACCACTATCCTCTGCACCTTCAGGCAATCCAACGCCTCGCGTAACCGTTTGGCCGCTAATTCAGGAGTGGCACCGACCTTCTCACATTCCTCGGCAATGGCTTGCTGGGTGCCGGCAGCTTCAATCGCACGACCGGGTTGTTTCGTTGCTGTTGTTGGCTTGTAACCCGCCTCGACTAAACACCTCGGCACAGCGCCGGACTGGGTGGGGGTTGCGGCATCAAGCAGGGCCGACAGTTTCTTTCCAAGCCGGGTATCACTGATCTTGCCCCGAGCAAGAAACTGTGCGTTTTCAGGATTGCGTGCGATGCGCCTAAACGTCCGTGTTGATTGGGTGGTTGCAGTGGACTCAGCCGCGCCAGCGATTAGCAACGCCTTACGCTTTGAGCCAGCCGTTGGTCGAAACGATACTAGCCATTGCATCTTTTTCGACCCAGACCTCAATGTAGTAGGGATGCGAATCCCAAAGGTCGCGCCGGTAATTCTGGACGGTGTTCCGTAAAGCATCATCAACGCCAGCATAGGTTCGGTGTTTTATGTGCCAACGGGTGCTGTCAGAAAATGATCCCCATGCGATGTCGCCCGACCTCCGCCACTTCGCTAAATGCGAACACAGGCTTTTGTAAGCCGCCTCGGTTTTCGGTATGACGCCAAGACCAACGAGCTTTTAGAATAAATGTCGGATCGTGATTGCATCGGCCTCACCGTCCAGGATGGTTATGATCGCTGCGAACAAGCCATCCATCTCCGCGCCGGTGCGCCGGCGTTTTAATGGACTAGTCTGATAAGATGCGCGGCGCTTCATCGGCGGTCGCGCTCCAATTCTTTTGCGAGCGGCATCGCCGACAGAATAAATCTGTACCGTGGTAGCGTTCTGCTCTTGCCGGACCGGAGCAAAATATGTTTGCGCGTTGGTGGTCATGGATTTAATCTTCCGTGGCAATGCGCATCATGCGCCGCTTGCGGGGTGGCGACGGCACCGCGGCGTCGGTGGTGAACGGGGTGGGAGGCACTTCGCCGGATGCGGGCACGGCAAATTTCTCCAATGCGTTTTCGAGGTCGGAGACCTTGTACAAGATGCAGCGTCCGACACGAAAAAATTTTAAAAATCCCCGCGATTAAAAATTGCTCAATGTTCTACGGGAAATTTGTAAAATGTGGACTGCCTGATCGGGGCGGACATAGATTGGCCGGAGCGGTGCCGATACGCCGGTCAAGCATTTGCGAAATCCGCCTTTGGCGGAGATTTGTTCCGCGCCGTGCGTTGGTGCTAGTTCGTGCTCCACACTGCGAAATTACAGCACGTCAGCACTGGAATAAATTTGGGGTTCGGGAAAAGTATCCCCGAAATTCCTAAGCGTCAGGACTTCTTACGTGGCCCACGTTTATCGGCAATTGGAGTCACATTGTACTGTGTGCACCAACCGCGGATCGTTTTACGATCGCGATTGCACGCACGCGCCAGAAGGCTAATCGAAAGTGGAGTTTCCTGTTTCAGTTTGGCTTCCGCAGTCTCACCCACCTTAAGAAAAAACATCAAGAGACCCAGATCTATAAAATTATCCCCTCGTTTAACTAACCTAACGATTGTTTCCAAGACACGGAGATGACTGGTATCTCTTGACTCCATGGCCTGCAGGAAAACTCTTCCCCCAACTTTGATAGTTCGATCATTCAGCTTTTGATGCGCGCGCTCCCACGTTCTTTCCTTCAGCAATAGTCGATAAATCGCCTTGTCTCTGTTCTTGTCCAGTTTGGCTCCAGCGAATAACTCATCTTCCTGGAATCCAAAAGATTCATTCTGGCAGATGTTAATTTTCTTTCCGCGTGTCATGCCCAGCCATTTCAAGTACGCTTCCCGTTCGCGATTACCGAGGGATTGCCTCTCCTCAACGATCTTGGTCAAGTGGTTCATCAATTTGTTATAATCCTGCGCGAGTTCTACAAGCTCGTGTTCAACCTCACCCCACGCTGTTTTTGGAATAATTCATCGTAAGGGGTATCAGAGGTGAGTTGTTTTGACAGCGCCCTACCGGCAACCCGCCCGCGTTGTGCTTTCAGTTTCACCGTACTCTCCTTGTTGTTTCAAGCGTTAACAGCTTGCATTGGCACGATCTTGCCAGCTTCATCATCCGGCCGGAGATTGAAGAACCGCTCAGCATCAGCCGGTGTCACCAGCCCACGGTAATGCCGGTGCAACACGTCGAGGCTATGCCCCAACATGGAGGCGGTTTTGGCATAGTCGCCGGTCTTGGCGCACCAGCAACTAGCGGCGGTGTGCCGCATGGAATCATTGCCCCACTCGCGCAACTTTACGCCTGCGGCCTTTTCCTTGTCCGTTTCGGAACCTGGCGTGCCATAGCCGGCGGCGCGCCGGAGCTTCTTCCAACGTTTTTTGAATGATGACTTGGTGCCGATGATTAGCCCACTCTTTATGGGGACTGGCAGCAACCACGTCACCGCTACGTCGGGAAGCTCGATGATTCGGCGTAGCCCGATCTTGGTAACACTCGCGTCGAGGCGTACTAGCTTTTCTGCAAGCTTTATTTTCGACCATTCCAGTTTGCGGAGTTCATCGGACCGGATGCCGGCGAAGATCCCCAACGTCACGAATGCGGTCAAATTGAACTGCCCTGCCAACGACAGTAACCGAGCACATTCCTCGATGGCCAATATGTGTGGCTCCGCTTGCTCAACTTTGGGGCGGGTCAAGTTTTCAATAGGATTTTCAATGCACCAGCCGTGTTTGACGGCGTAGTGGTATAACTGCGATGCCTTTGTCAGATTATGACGACGGGACCGCGGCCCCAAGACCTGATTATTTGCCCACTGCTCCAGCTCGGCAAGTCCGATCTCGCTGGGGCGGCGGTCGCCAAATTCGTTAGCGAAGTATCCCAGCCGGTGGCGTAGGTCAATCACGGTGACATCACGGCGACCATCGGCTTTGGCCTGCCCGATGATCTTCTCGACAATCTCGGCCACGGTTGGCGACTCGCGGAACTTGGCGACAGTTTCAATATAGTGATCAACCGCCTCGTCCAGTCCGACCTTGAACAGCGCGAGCTTCGCCATGCACCGTTCCGCAATGGCCCGGTCGGCGGCGGTCAGGACAAACGCACTCAGCCCTTCGCGGTGGTATAAGGCGCGTTGCTCGGCGGCGTACTTTTTTGCTTCATTGATTGTCGAAAAACTTTTTCGGACACGCTTGCCTTGGATCTGAAAAACGACTTGGAAACCGCTCTTGCCGGAACCAAATTCGACAGGTACAATTGGTGGCCATGAAGCTTGGTTGTTTTTGGTTGTCGTCATATTTTTGTGTCTCTCTTTCTAACAGGGCCACCCGTCGGTCTTTGAGTCAATATGCCAACCAGTGCCAACCAAGTCAAATTAAATTTGTATAAATACTTGATGCGCCCGTAGCTCAACTGGATAGAGCATTGGTCTTCGGAACCAAGGGTTGGGGGTTCAAATCCCTCCGGGCGTACCATTTCGATCATAAATGTTTGGAGTAACGGCAAAATGATCGGCGGGATCAATATCCCGCAACCCGAACCGCCTGCAGAAGAATTCTAAAACAGGCGCCGGTCGAACCCGCGAATTTTCCCCGTGTATTTTGGGAAACATCTCCGTTGCGCTTGGGAATTATTGTCGTTTTTTTACATGAATTTGCTTGAGTCAGAACGAAATTGATATATCTTAACTAAAGAAACCGGAGGCGATTGATGAAGATTGTGCACTTTATTATGTTACCGGCCTTAGTGGCCGTCCTTTGTATTTCATCCACGCGTGCGGCGTTGGTTGAGTCGATGGAATCGGCAGCTGCAAAACCAGCACTGCAAAAAGTTGATGCATTTCTTGGCGAGCAAGCCATTATTGCGCAACTTATTAAACTTGGCGTCTCGCCGGAGCAAGCCCGTGTCCGACTGGCCAAGCTTAATGACGCGCAGTTGACACAACTTGCCAATCAAGTGGATAAACTACGAGTCGGTGGTGATATTGAGAGCGGAAACCCACATCCACTTGGTCCAATTGGCTGCTTTTTCAAGTCCATTGGCGATACGATCGTGCATATCATTAAAGCGCTATTTTGCATGACCGACGTTTAATAATTGTAATTGGATTACAGATCTTTATCTGTTTCGGCCAACATTTAAGCTTTGGCATATCGTTGAGGTAGATGTGACTATTTGACCGTATAGTGTGGATTAGTTAGTATTTTTACGTAGACGATGCATGGCTCTTTTTTTGGCAGATTTTAACCGAAACCAGTAAAATCAAAGCGAGAGTAACTATCTCGCTCTAGATGTGGAAAGGGAAATCACAAAAACCTTGAACCGAATTACGGAATCCCAACTTTCGCCACCACACGTAAGCCAAATACATCTTGCTGTCCGCTGGGATGATTTGAGATTCGACTTGCCGAGCGTAGTGGTGGAGCACTGTCGCCCCATGACCCGCCTCGTAATACGTGTTCTGGTTCGCCACCTTGTATCCACGCACTGCCGTCAGCCGGCGCATTTACGTAGGTTTTGTGATAGACATCTTGACACCACTCCCATACATTGCCGTGCATGTCGTATAAACCCCACGCATTCGGTTTCTTCTCTCCGACCGGATGATGCATGAAACCAGCGTTGGAGATGTACCAAGCGTACTCACGCAGCCTGCTCGCATCGTCACCGTAACAGTAGTCGCTAGTGCTACCGGCGCGGCACGCATATTCCCACTCCGCTTCTGTTGGTAGACGGAAAGTGTAGCCAGGCACTTTCTCTTTAAGTTTGATGGTGAAATTCTGGCAGTCGTTCCAACTCACCTGCTCTACCGGATTTTTTGCGCCCTTGAAGCAGCTAGGATTGCGGCCCATGATTTGATACCACTGATCTTGCGTCACCAAATACTTGCCAAGGTAGTACGATTTGCCAATCGTCACGTTGTGCAATGGGTTCTCGTTACCGCCAATCTTATCTGACCCCATTGTGAACGATCCGTTTGGGATGAGTACGAACTCCATTTTGATGCCGCCGCCGAGGTTAACAGCTAACTCTTTATCAAGTTGCGTTTGTGCGGTACCGGTCTGGGCTTTGATAGAGCTTACAAAGCTGACGAGCAAAACAAACAACAACCCACAGCGAGATATAATCATCCCCAAAGAGTTCTGCATGGAACATGTCTCATGTCGTGGTGATTAATCTAACGATTAGGATACGAAAATTTTTGACAGAAAACAAGAAGAACCCTCAAGTTCTCATTAGAACTAAAGCAGTCTCTTAGACTCTTAAATTGCGTCTACTGGCTCGAAAAGAAAACCACAATGGAACAAGCTACTGAGTGTATGCCATTCACGGAGCAACCCTGTTTTTGATCTAATATTGCTGAGAAAAATAGAAATGGCGGAGAGAGACCCTTCTGCACCCTTTTTGCCATCTCGTACTCCGGGCCGGAAGGCTGGATTCGCCACCCTGGGCAAAATCGTCCAAAAGCCTCCCGGAATTGATTCGTAAGTATCGTCAACAGAGAAGACTAAGTCAAGCTGCATTGGGTGTCAAGTTCGGCATAACGCAGGTAACAATTGGCTGCTGGGAACGCGGCTCGGTTACACCACAGCGGCAATTCTGGCCTGGTCTTCAAGCCCTGATTGGCCTTTGATCAAGGGCCATAAGGGCGGTTCCGCACCCTCCCTTTGGTCGATAATTCAGGTCCTCTGCCCTCTTCACAAATTTCGCGGGTGTGTTAAGCTTGTGATAGGAACTATTGTCCTTCTGAGACGTAGCTTCTACCTGTCAGATTTCAGTGCAGTTCTCAGGCTCAGTCGTCCCGAGCTTGAATTATTAACCATTATCCAAACAATATGAGTTTTGAACGATTTCCCTCCCCCCACAGCGACCTTGATGCAATCGAGCGTTTTCCTAACAACACGAACGACAACATCGTCGGTGCCATCGTAAGAGGTTTTGAACGATTGGAAGAGCGTCTCGACGCGACCGAAGCGCGTCTTTTCTCCCGCTTAGCGGAGCTTGAAGACCGTCTTGCCAAGAAAAACGGCCCATTCTCCGACAATGGCACATCACTGTCAGTTTAGTTGTGAGGTCCCTGCAATCGCAGCAGTTTCGTTTCGAGTTCGCCGATTTGGCGATTGGAATTGATCAGCTTTTCGACATACTCTTTTCGCTCCAGTGCAAAACCTTCGCGCTCGTTCTTTAACTGCTCAATGAAGTAATCTTTCGCTCGGTTCGTGATTTTTAGATCCATCATTTCCTGCTTCAAACTCCCGATATTTTCTGTCTCACCGCTGTGTCTGGCAGGCGGATTGTTCGACCGTGATTCGGAATTCTTCGGAACGCTGCCGACGGGTTCTGAATCGCTGACAGATTTCGCGGCTTTGGCCTGCTCTTCCTTGACCGCTAATTCGACGCTCTGCGGTGTGATGAAATAGCGGCGTTCGTTCGGATCAAAATATGCGTCGAGACGTGGGATGCCGAGTTTGTTTGGCTGGCACCAGTTGATGATGCTGCGCTCGGTTCGCGCCACACCGGCGGACTCAAACAGTCGCGCCACCTCCCGCACCGTCAGTGTGTGGCTTTCTTTATGTTCGGTAAATTTCGGTAAGGTGCGGAAGGATTCAGAAGTGTTCGGAATCTTGCCGAATGGTTCTGAAACATAAATTGGGTCGGACATGGTGATTAAAAGATTAAGAATAATGCACACACGGCGGAGAGGGAGAGTTGTCCACAGGGACAAATCGAGCCGCGTATGGGAGAATTATACCATATGAAACCGATTGGCGAAATCATGCGCGAGCACAACATCCAGCTGGACACGCTGGATCCAGTCACGCGTGGCGGTTTTACCCAAGTGCCAAATTTCATCCTGAGACACCCAGATTTGTCAGTGGGTGCAAAACTGGCTTACGCGATGTTCTTGAGCTACGCTTGGCACAACGATTCCTGTTTTCCCGGCCAGGATCGCCTAGCGAATGACATGGGGATGAGTCGGCCCCGCGTCACCCAGTACATTAGCGAACTGAGCCAGGCTGGGTTTGTCAGCATTGAACGACGCGGATTGGGAAAGACGAATATCTACACAATCCATTTTCAGGTAACTGGCCCCAATAAGCCACGCCACCATCCGCAGAACCCCCAGATGTTGGCCGGCCAACATCTGGAAGTTGGACAGCCAACCTTCGGTCGTTAGCCCGTCGACTTCTTTCTATATAAGAATATTCAGATTAAGAATATGCAGTACGTCCCCATTAACGAAAAATTACCGGAGCTCCCTGTGGATAAATCACTCTTGATCCTCGGACTGGCTTTGCTCGCTTTGGTAGGCGAGCAAGCCCGATGTAAGCACCCGCGCAGCACATCCCAACCAGACTTGCCTGTCATCGCGTTTTAGCGACACGGACTGGCGGACCCACTTTGTGCGGACGGCGCTTTCGCGCCAATGCCTTCGTAATTCTCTCCACACGGCTGGCATCTGGCACCGGAACCCCTTCGAGTAGGCGATTCGAACTGATCTGCAAATATTGCGTCAACCGCACAAAAGTCGTCAGCGCACATGGGTATTTCCCTTGCTCAATGTACGCGATGGTCTGCCAGTGAACTCCGACCAGTTCGGCAAGGCATTCTTGAGTTAGGTTCGCCTTGAGCCGGGCCTCGCGAACTTTCTTCCCAACGAGCGATAGTATTTCTCGGTTGGTCACTCACAATATGGAACACTTTCCGCCATTCGGTAACATCGAATATATGCTAGTTTAGTGATCCGCACAGGAACAGCGAGCGACTCGCAGCCACGCCTTTGCTCGAAACCCCGCACGCGATTCTTTCAACGCAACATCAATCCCGCATCAGTGATGGGTGCGTGCGCTTTCGATGCAGATCAGGAAGGCTGGATTCATATGAAGCGAAAGTACCGGCATCGCAAGTGCCGTTTCTGCAAACAATTATTTATTCCCGATCCACGGACTAAATTTCACCAACACTTTTGTTCAAAGCCGGAATGCCAGAAGGTCAGCAAATCCTTGAGTTACCGGCGCTGGCGCTTTCATAATCGAAATCACTGGTGTGGATCAAATGAGGTAGACCGCGTGCGAACTTGGAGGAAAGAACATCCGCAATACTGGAAGCGACCGGTCGAACCCACTGCGCTACAAGTTTAGTCGCCTGCACAACTAACTTGCAAGACCATACTTACCCTAGGTCTGACCGCATACGCTACAAGTTCAGATGGCGCTGCACTGACACGTTCTGTAAGTAATAACAATGCGTAAAGCCAACCATGAATCTTTATCCACAAGCACTGCGGCGTATGTGAGGAAGTCCCCGGATCATCCGCAAAACTCCACGAGCAACCAGATGGATGTCATCCGCGTTGACGCGAAGCGGCGCGGGCTGAAGATTGTGAAAGAGTATTCGGATGAGGGCAAGAGTTCAGACAATGAGTAAAATCAGCCAGGAAACTTTCCCCACGCGTACCGCGGCGTATGTGAGAATGTCCACCGAACATCAGCAATACTCCACGAGCAACCAGATGGATGTGATTCGCGAGTACGCGAAACGGCGCGGGCTGGAGATTGTGAAAGAATATTCGGACGAGGGCAAAAGCGGGTTGAGCATTCAAGGGCGGGATTCCCTATCCCGGATGATCAAGGATGTTCAAGATGAGGTAGCAGATTTTTCCTCCATCCTTGTTTACGATGTCAGCCGCTGGGGACGATTTCAAGATGCCGACGAAAGCGCCTACTATGAATACATCAGCAAAGCGGATACTCCGGAAACACAACGTGAATTACTAAAAGCCTACGAAGCCAAACAACTAAACTTTCAATCCATTCGCACCGTCAAACGGCTGATGGATCAACGCCGGTTTTTTGGCAAGAATCGCAAGTCAGTCGGTTACACCCCGCGTAAATCACGCACGACAGCTGAGAGCATGGTCAATGCATTCAAACGCGAGAGCCAGCGCCAGAAACTGCTGATCCGCAAAGCGAAAATCTGCGATGCAAGATTGGTCTTTGTGGTCACGGCGTTTGACCGACTTCTCGGCGACGACAATCTCGTAACGCTGTTGCGAGCTGAAACCCTCGCCACAATGCCGAAATATCTCTGGTCAAAACTATCACCCAAACACAAAGGAACAACGTGAGCCAAGCTAAAATCAGTTTTGAAATGCGAAAGGTCCGGCTCCCTCTCGACGACATTCTTCCTGTCCGGCAAATCAAAGATCCGACCAAAAACATCAACCGGTACAAAATGATTCTGATATCCTTGAAAGAAGTCGGGTTGGTCGAACCGCTGGTTGTGTATCCTAAAAAAGACCTCCCCGGAAAATACTTACTGTCGGACGGGCATCTACGGTATTTCGCCCTAAAAGAATTGGGGGAAACTGCCGCCGACTGCATCATCGCCACTGACGATGAATGCTTCACCTACAACGCCCGCATCAGTAGACTCCCGCCAATTCAGGAACACAAAATGATTATGCGCGCCGTTCACAACGGGGTCCGGCCAGAGCGCGTTGCGACGGCATTGAATATGCCGATTCGTATTGTTCACGCCTGTATGCGCCTACTGGACGGGATCCACGAAGATGCCGCTGACCTGCTCAAGGACAAGAATATTTCACAAAAAGCTATTCGCCTGTTGAGACGAGTCACCGGGTTGCGCCAGATCGAAATCGTAGAACTGATGGTGAGTACCAACAATTATGCTGTCGGCTACGCGGAGGCCCTGGTCTTGGGAACCCCAAAAGATCAACGGACTGATCCCGATGAACCGAAGGCAAAGGAAGGGATGACCACGGAAGAGATTGCACGGATGGAACAGGAAATGGAAACTTTGGAACACGATCTGAAAGCCGTCGAAGAAACCTATGGTGAAAATATGCTCAATCTGGGGCTTGCCCGCGGCTATATCAGACGGTTATTGGAAAACGCCAAAGTCGTTCGATTCTTGAACACCAACCACGCCGATATCCTTTCGGAGTTTGAAGCCATCGTTGCAGCCGAGTCATTGTGAGACATGCTGGCCATACATACGCCCCTGCTTACATGATATGTAGGGGTCGTCGGCAAGCCGACTCTCACTGCCGCGGCTTAAACACCGGCTACGCGTTCCCCCAACGTGTGTCGTGCTACCGCCCGACTTCGCGCTTTTTCCTCCGGCTATCGGGAGCTGGGCCTGCCTAACCGTCAGTCCGCTCCATAAAAGCGCGAAGTCGGGCGCTACTCGGTCGAAATCGACCTGCCCGACACACGTTGGGGGAACTGGTGTTGTGAAAAGTACAAACACCACGTGCTGCGCATTGCGCCCAACGACTTCGCGCGCTTCCAAACGCGACACCCCAGGCTCAGGGAAAAAGCGCCCGCCGCAAAAAATCGCGCGGCCTGGTATAATGAATCTTGTCTGACCTCACGGCCAGCCGCCATTACCTCACCGACTCGTTCCAAAAGCGTTTGTCGATGCCCACCGCACCACCGCAACCTAAACAAGACGGGGTTCCGATGGCCCGGCAGGAGTGGCGGTTGGCCCTGGTGCCATGAACCAACCCATCTACATAGGACAACGCGACACTTGGGGCGGCCAACCCGCGCTCTTTGAACTGGGCGCGTCTGACCGACGCTATCACGTTTACATCATCGGCAAGACGGGTGTCGGCAAGACTACACTGATTCGGAATATAATCGTCCAACACATTGCCGCCGGCCACGGCGTCGGGCTGATTGATCCGCACGGCGATCTGGCGGACGAACTTTTGGACCACATTCCGCCATGGCGGGCGGATCACCTCGTGCACTTCAATCCCAGTGACCTCGATTACCCTGTCGGCCTGAATTTACTCGCAAATGTTCCGCCGGATGAACGACACCTTGTCGCCTCCGGCATCATCAGCGCGTTCAAAAGCATTTGGCGCGACTCATGGGGACCACGTTTGGAGTACATCCTCTACAACGCGCTTGCCGCGCTGCTCGAATGTCCCAACACCACCCTGCTCGGGGTAAATCGACTCCTCACGGACGCCACCTACCGGCGCTGGGTCATCAACCAGGTACGCGATCCATTTGTCCGGGCGTTTTGGGCTGAGGAATACGAATCTTACGACCCGCGATTCCAACGTGAAGCCATCGCTCCGATCCAAAACAAACTTGGCCAGTTTCTCCTGAATCCGGTGATCCGAAATATTCTCGGTCAAACCTGCAACCGGGTCAGTTTCCCATTCATCATGGATAACGAAAGAATCTTCATCGCCAACCTTGCCAAGGGCGCGTTGGGCCATGACAAAGCCAGTTTGCTCGGCTGCCTGCTCACTTCGCAATTCCAAATCGCGGCGATGCAGCGGGTCAACCGACCGGAAAACGAACGCAAGGATTTCTACTTGTTCATTGATGAGTTTCAGAACTTCACTACCGACGCATTCGCGTCGATCCTCTCGGAGGCTCGTAAATATAGACTTTGCCTGACACTGTCTCACCAGTACATCGAACAACTCCCACTTCCGACGCGTCAGGCGGTGTTCGGAAATGTGGCCACGCTAATTTCGTTCCGTGTCGGCCATACGGATGCCGAAGTTCTGAAAAAGGAATTCGGTCTCTCCTATGCCGCGCAACACTTCGTTGATTTGGATCAGTATGAAGTGCTCGTCAAAACTCTCAACGAGGGCATTCCGACTGAACCGTTTCGTGGCAAATCCCTGCCGCCAATTGAAAACCGCCTTGGGCGGCGAGTGAAACTCATTCTGCATTCTCGGTGTCGATTTTCAACCCAGCGAGCTACCGTAGAGGAGAAACTTGAGCGGTGGATAAAACGGTCAGAGACTTGAATCTAACTACGTCAGTTCCAGTTTTTGTGCATCAATTCCCAGCATCAAACACATACGCTGGGTTAGCTAAACACGCGCATAGCGATACGCGCCCTTGATGTTCTGGGCTAGGAACTGTCCTTTTGAAGAGGCAGATTTCATATCTGCAAACATTTGTTCTGCCACGTCAAAGTATTGGTAGGTACCACCACTTTTGAACTCAACGTACAAAACTTGATTGCCATCATCATAGCCGATGCGGCTAATATTTGAAGATTCTGGTGTGTCGATCCAATTCATTTGTTTCCTTTCTTTTTCTTGGGCTGCGCACCTTCCTTTGGTGCTGCCGCTTTGTGTTCGTAGTACGGGCTTTGCTTGCGCCACTGCCGAACCATGGCAACATAGTCCACCTTATCGCGTTTCTGGTTCCAGCCGCCGGGGCCTTCAAATCCGTCCTTCTGTAGGCTGCCTCTCACAACAACTCGTGGATCGACACTGTCCGGCCTACGGTTCTTCGCAGGCGGGTCGATCAACGTGCGAACGGGTAAGCTGACAGCCTCGCCAACAATGACCGCCTCGCCCGTTCTAAGCACAGGCAACATTTCAAACAAGCCCTTAAGATTGTCTGAGGCCGCGCTGGTCACATGCCCACGGTCGATGTCGTTGGCGAGCCGCATTGCGAATATGGTGCCACATTGTGAGAGGATTGTCTGGTCAATTTCGGAAGGCCGTTGACTCACAACCATCAGACCGACACCATACTTGCGACCTTCTTTGGCAATCCGGCGCACCGCTGTCGCTGCCGCCCCTGAATTCTCTTTACCCAAGTAGGCGTGCGCCTCTTCCAGAACAATCAATAACGGACGTTCGCGACCACCTTCAGGCAATTTCCGAGCCCAAAAGAGTGCATCGTATAAGATGCGCAACAGTGCTCCGATCAGATCATTCAGAACAGCCGACGGAATGCCAGATAGATCCAGAATTGTAATCGCCTGCGGCCCGCCAATCCAATTCTGAAGAAGTGCGTCGAGGTCTTTGGCTGTCTTCCCATCTAGGTCAGGAAGCCAAGCACCAGGTTTGAACAAGAATGCAAAGCGTGGATCACGGAGCTTGGATGCCAATCCTGCAATCTGCTGCCGAATCCCGATGGCCTCTTTGCCGTAGTTCACCCGCTCGGAAGCTGTGCCGGTCGTTTTCACATTACGGTATAAAGGTGCTGTAACTGACATCGCGTCGCCCATTTGAACAGGCTTGGTGTCGTCACCCATCACATAAGCCGGCTCTAGATCGTCTGCACTACCCCCCGGCTTTGGAATAACTGTCATATTCTCCCTTTTGTGAAGCTCCAACCACATTTTGTGAATGCAGAATGGAACTGGAGAATCGACAGTTGATGTGTCCGGAATAATTCCATCACGCGGGTAGCTGGATAATACTTCCCGCTTGAGTTGAAGCATGAAGTCCGCAACAGGAGCGGCTTTCTGTCCATCAAGGCCGCCAAATCCAAGCGAGATCAATTCTTCAAAGCTGAGCGCCCAGAAAGGAATATTCAGCGGTTGCTCGCCTTTGCTTTCATCCGCGCCCACGCGAAAGACTGTGCTGCGATCTGAAAGCGCGCGCGCGTATTCGCCGTGTATGTCCAAAACCACGATTCGCGCAGAAGGATACCGACTAGATTCGGAAATCGACGTGAGAAGCCCCGCAACTGTCGTGGACTTTCCTGCACCGGTAGTGCCGACGATGGCGGAATGACGGGTGATAAGCTTGTTAATGTCCACCAAGGCAGGGATCGATTCTGCGCTCGCCAAATGACCAATCGAAACGAAGTCATCGGGTTCGCCCGGACCATAAATCGCTCGCAGGTCGGCCTCAGTGACGATGTGAACGCGGTCATCGATGGTGGGATGTTGTGAAATCCCACGCTCAAAATGGCCGCCCGGTCTTCCTTCACCGACCAACTGCACCAGCAACCAACGATTGCCATAGGGATGTTGATCGCCTTCCCGGATAGGCGCTGCCCCTGCACCGACCTGAGATACTACGCCGTACAGACTGGCAAAACCGAGTGGAATTCGCACGAAACTACCAACCTGTCCGATCCGGTATCCCTCACCATTGACAAAACTCAACCCGGTTACAGTCTCATTCGTCAACTCGACCCGGATGGTCGCCCCGTTAACGTCCTGTACCGTGCCAATCAGCGTTGGATCATTTGGCATCGTTTTTCCCTTTGTCGTCTTCGCGATTTGACAACTGGTTAGCAAGGAATTGTCCGAGGGCTTTGAAATCACCAAGAAGAAACTTGGACCGTTCTGCGGGTGTGTCGGTGCGATGTTTCATTTCGCCGGACTGTGCTGCCACACCGCACAGCGGGTGATTAGCCTTATCTTCAGAATGCCAATCCCGTTCGACCGTGTTGAGGACAGCACCGTCCACGGCCAGCAGGTTCAAATTCGCGCGAGAGCGAGCAATCTTGACTGCGACATCATAGTTTTTTCGGTCGCCAAACAACAACCCGAAGCAGATTGCTGTCGAGTTCCCTGTCAGTCCCTGTAAAATCACATCATTAAGATGCCGGTCTGAGAATGAGTAACCACAAGTGACCAAAACGGCTTGGCCGCGAAGAAGGAAGCTGCGCAGCCGGTCCAGCATTGCCAAATAAGGCATGCGTCGACTCTCATCATACTTCAGATGCGAAGGATGAATCATTTGTTGAGCCCCGTCATTCCGATCAGTGTGACGCTCGATATTCCCTGTTTCGGTGCGCCACCAATTGACAGATCCATGAACTTTCCACAGGCGCGCCCACCGGCTTGGCAAAGCGTCTTGCTCCATTGCGGCGAGATCAAAAAAGGTACGATCAGACCCGATAAATCCGTCAAAATAAGGAACGCGCTGTTTCTCAAGTGCCTGTTCGGCCAGAAGGTCATAGTTGGGCGTGAACACCTCGACGGGATGAGCACGTGTTACACCGCCAATCCATGCTGCGAGGTGATGGTAGGGAGTATCGTCAGAGGGCAGCGAGACACTAACGACATTGGTGGTAATCCGGCAAATCTCTTTGTCCAAATCGAGGAGGTCTTTCTGGGATAATCCATCAATGCCGCTCCCAACTACTTCTTGAAGAGCGCGAATATGGCTGAGAATCTCCTCGATGTTCGGATTGGCTTTGCCACTTGTGGACAATCGTTGAAGGATGACTGCAAAATTGGCTTTCAGTTTGGTATTCGCATTGAGTGAAGAGACAACTTGTTTGGTTAGCCCGTCAATATCTGGAATCAACGGTTTTGTTCCGGTCCCGTCAGGAACTTGGATCGCCGTAGGACACCCCGCTCCCAGAAAAAACGCCACGCGCATCTTATCAGGTGCCAACGCTTGCTGAAGAAGCGAAGCCTGTCTGTAAGGACAATGAAATGGAGTTGCCATAATGATAACCTCAGTTGCTTAGGGTACGTTTGTTCGCCGGTGCTTCTAATGCCTTCATTTCCAAGCCTTCGATTTCCTGGATGGTTTTGCCGGCGATGCCTTGGAGATCACCGTACATGCCGACAGTAGCGCCCATGACATTCCCGATTTGTTCCTCGCGTTTGGCCCACTGTTTCGTGATCGCCTTCTTCTCTTTGTTGAGGTCGTCCTGCATCGAAGAAAAGGCTTCAACGATGGCCTGCACCCTCTGCCGGAATCGCGGCCCGGTCAGGTATTGATAGAGCATTTCCATCTTGGTTTGCTGTCCCTCGGAGGCTTGCCGGGCAAAAGCGACCTCCAACAGCGTCTGCCGGAGCACCATCGCAACCGGGAGCGCCGTGTTCGGTCGCGTGACCCACACACCATCCATGAACTCGAAAGTCTCGACGCCCTTGGGAAGCGTCTGCGTGACGATCACGGCGAGTTCGGCCTTGGCTGTACGCTGGTCATCGCGAAGTTTCGGCAGCCAACCGTCATTCCAGCCCTTGGTGCGCTTCGCTTCCCATAAAATCGTGCCGCAGGTCTGGCCGGTCGGACTGACGACTCGCTGCAACACGTCGCCGCCATGTTCGCCTTTTGGAACCGGCTCGATGGTGTCGCGGGGAAACTTGGCACGCAACAAGGCTTCAAGTTGCAACTCCTGCACTTCCCCTTGGAGTTGTTGTGATCCTTGGTCCGCTTTGCGTTTGAGGACTTCAATCTGCGTCTGCATTGAGGTGATGGTCTGCTCCTTTTCCATGACCTTGAGTCGGAGTTGATCGTCGGCCTCCTGGCGGGCCTGATCGCGCACAGCGCCCAGTCCGGCCTGCACCCGTTTCTCTACGTTCAGTTCAAGCTCGCGTCTGGCATCATCCAGTTCGCGCTGCTTTCGCAAAAGATCGGCCTGGGCCTGCTGTGCCTCGGCAAGCTTGGCGTCGCGCTGCGTTAGGATTTTCTGGAGATCAGCTAACTCGTTGGTTTTCTGTTCCAGATCATTTCCCAAAGCGAGCTTGGCTTTCTTCGCTTCCTCGGCAGCGATCTTCGAGCGTTCCTGACGGACTTTCTCCGCAACCTGATCGTCAATGGAGTCTTTGGCCTTTGAGAGCGCGGTCTCGCGTTCCTGTAGTGAGCTTTCCCGTTTGGCAATGTCGGTATCCTTCTGCGCCAACCGTTGTTCAAACTCGCGCCGCGTGGTCTCAATGAGCGGGGCGGCCAGCGACTCGGTGAGCTTGATCTCGGTTTTACACTTGGGGCAGAGGATCGTTGGTTCCGTCATGGTTATTTCCTTAGTAGGCATATTTATGATCACTCCACCAAGGCTTTGAGAAATGCGTCTTTGGGGTCTGCATAAAATTCTATGCTGACCTTCGTCGCTAAAGCGTCCGGCAGTTCAAACAGTTGCCGGCGTGACGAAATTGGCATCAGCAGCGTGGTCGCGCCTTTTTCGACTGCCAGTTCCGCTACCGCCACCGCGTTCGGAATCATCTCCACCGATCCGCCTAGGTTGACCGCGCCGACGATGATCAGCCCGCCCTTTATGCTGCGTTCAATCAGCCCGCCACACAACGCCACCACCACGCCCAGTCCAAGACCGTGACCGGATGTGTCCGCATCCATTGCGCGCAGTTGCACCGAGAACTCGTGTGCCCGAGGATCGCGGTCGCCTACGAGTTCCTTGGCGCGCGTGTAGAGGTTTTGCTCGCCGTAACGCACACTTTCCCGGAATGCCGGCGGCACCGGCGCGTTGAGTATCTTCACGCCGTTTCCCGGCCCAACTGTCACTTCCAAGCGATATAGGGCAGGCGCGGCACCCTGTCCGCCAGGACTGATCGTCCAGACCTGGCCAGGTGGCAACGGATCGCTTTCAATCCGCTCCTCGCTGTGCAATTCTGGCGTCGAGACGAACTGCTCCACACCCTCGACACCCAGATGGTAGCTAAAATGAGTGTTCCGAAACTCAGTGCGCAGCACGCGCTTTTGCTGTTCCTTCACACGCCGGCGCGCTTCCAGCGCCAAACGCACGATTATCTCCAAATCCTCGTCAGGAATCACCATTGCCGGGTTGGGATACAACAGCTTGATCAGCCCGCTTACCGTTTTGTTGACCGCTTCAATATCACGTCCGCTCAGGGCGCCGCCCCAATTTACCCGTCCCTGTAACGCCGAAAGTCGGCTACCCGTCCGCAACTTGCTCCAGCATTCAGCGAGGAAGTCGCTGACCAACCCAAAATGATCGGTCAGATGTTCGCGCGAACTCACTTTTGGGAAGTCCCACCCCGGCACGTAGCAATGGATCCGATCCATGAATGCCGTGTCGTTCCGCATTTCCGGCGGCATCGGCGTCAGTAAATGACCGATGCGCTGCTGCTGCTCCACGTCCACCTCAAAATTGCCCACCATCACGAGACTGCCGAAAGCGCGGATACTTTCCTTACCACGCGAAAACTCCCCCGATGCCATGTAGCCCTTCATGATATTGACCCCGTCCTTTTGGTCGAAGGAGATGCCGGAGACTTCATCGAAGCAAACTACATCATAGTGGCAAACCAAACCACGCTGGCCATTCGCATTATTGACGAACATTTTCGCCACGGTCGCCTTGCCGCCGGAGACCAAATGCGAGTAAGGCGAAATCTGCTGGAAAAGGTGGCTTTTACCTGTGCCGCGCGGTCCCAGTTCCACCATGTTGTAGTTGCGCTCCACGAAAGCAACCATCCGCAGGATGCCGACCCACTTGGCTCGCTCGGACAACGCTGCCGGTTCCAGCCCGATGGACCGGAGCAGGAAGTCCCTCCATTCCACCAGAGTAAATTGTTGCCGTCCTGTCTCCAGCGTTTCGAGGACGTTTGGCTTCGACAACTGGATGGGACGCAGCCCGTCAATCGCAAACGGCCGCCCATTCTGCTCTTCAGCGATGGCCGCGTCATACGACAATGTCACTTCCGCGTAGAAACCATCGGTGAGCATCCGCTCGTTGTCATGAACGAGTTTGTCCTCAATCCGCACGTCGCGTAGGCCCAAGCTCGGAAGTTCCGCCAGGAAGCAATCGTTCTTCGCGTCCAGCCGCGCCTTGATGATGTCGATCAACTTGACCGACCCCTTCTCGCGCGCTCGCGCCTTGAACAACTCCTCCTCGCCTGTTCGCACCGTGCGGTCTTTGAGTTGCCGCTCGACAATCTGCAAACCCTCCTCAATCTCCTTCTCGTCGATGGTGGCGCAGTAGCGTCCCAATAGAAACTCCACGACGTACGTCGGCACTGGATACTGCCGGCTGTATTTCCGGACCAAGTCCTTGCGGACGAGGTAGCCTTGAAATGCTGCCGAGCCGAGTTTATCCAAATGATCCAAGGTCATAGTCATGTGTTACCTCCAACACCAACACTGATCGGTTGTTTACAGAGAATGCGGCCGGCGGCGTCGAATACGACCAAGATGGCCGCCGAACTGAGCAAAGTCTCGTCTTCCACCAGCAACCCCACTCGTCCTTCGTTGTCGATAAGTTTTGGCGCACAGATGCTCGAACTCGCGTCATTCGGCTTCAGGCGCAACCCCGCCGAAAGCCCTTCCGCTGCGGGTTTGATAACCACCCGGCAACGAAGTCCGACCCACTGCGCACTCTCAATTGTCACCTGCAAATCTTGGCCCTGAACCGGGCTGGAAAACATCAGGTCTGGAATCAAACACTCTTGCGGACTTAACCCGCCATGCGCGTATTCCGTGCCTACCAAGAAACAGTAAGCTCCCGGCGCATACGCCACAGCTTGTGTTTCATCCCAAAACCACCCCGCGGTCGGCACGTCGGCGTTCGCGCGTTCCTTGATTACGGCGCAACGCGACCACCGGCATTCTGCTAAGTATTTTTTAAGAGGTAGAAAAGGCAAGCCACCAGGCATGAGCAGCCAGCCGTGGTCAGTTACGACGCGCACCGTGTGCCAGCCCGCCGACAACAAATGCAGGATGCGGTCAAGCAGCAGGTCGAGTTGCTCGTCAATCTGGCCGGCCAGTTTGGACTGCAACTTGTGCCCCAATGTATCGAACTCACCACACTCCGACCACGCCCGGGCATCATCCAAGTGCGGTTGGCCGTCGTCCAATCCGTGCAACACTTGATAACCCGCACTGGCTAACGCATCGCGCAAGCGTTCTGCATTCACCGGCTTCTTGCCATCCTTGAACACCGGGCAAAAGTCGGCACCAGCCTGTTCTCCAACGATGCTGGTCGCCACTGGGGAAACCGCCGGCTTCGCTGTCGCGGTTACAGTCGGCAACGCGGACCAACGATAGCCATCTGTCGCTTCGAGTTGGCGCTCATGCGCCCGCGCCAAAAGCCGCTGCGCGATGTCGTAGCGAAGTCCGTCCACGAACAGCAGACACTGCTTCGGTTCCACGACCACCAATCGCTCTTTCAGCAATGTATTACTTGGCAGAGGCTCTTTCCGTGCCGCCGCTTGGAAGTTGCGCGCCGTGTCTTCCAACCACGGCAAATAAACCGCCCGGATTGCCGCACACACCGCATCCCGATCTTCGGCGGTCTTCACCGCCGCCAAAGCGCGCAACACCGCATCATCCGCCCGATAGCCGGTCTTCGTGTATGTGCTCCCGATGGCATCCGGGGAATCTCCAGCCAACGCTGAGCCTGTGCTCTCCGCAAGTGTTTTCAAATATTCCAATGCCTGCGCCAGCGGACAAAGCCCCATCCGTGCCCACACCCATTGCCGACGCTCGCCGTGTGTCTTGTCTAGTTGAATCAGCGTATCGCGTGTTTCCGCCGGTTTTAGCTTCTTGAGGCCCGACAGTTCCTTCCGCAAGCTGATCTCGTCCTTCTCGTTCTCGTCCGGCCAAGGCTCTCGATCAAATAGCAGCGTTGTTGGCTTTGCCCGCCGCAACGCTGCCGGTAACCCCATGTAGAGCGCCGGTGACTCGGCCACACGGTTCCAAACCTTGGCCCACGGCCCCTGTTTCAAGCCCAAACGTTCAGCGGCTACGATCTCGCCATCCCTCTCAGGATCGAAATCGTATTCTTCAAGACAACGCGACTTGAACGCCGCCCACCGCGCCGCATCCCATTCGTCTTTGCAGCCGGCTGAATCGTTGACCCACGCCAATAGGTCGCGGACGGTGTCACCGACCATCAATTTGTCGAAATCCTCCGCTTCCAGTTTGCGCCCCCGGAGCGCGGCGATTGGTACCGTGGCCAACGCATCCAGCGCGCCGAGCATCGCGTTGCGCGTCTTCTGGTCCCGTCCCACTTCCAGCGCAAGCCCGCCGTTTTCGCTCACCAGAAACGCCTCGACCGTCCAGTCCTTCCCATTCACCTGCGTCCAGACCGCGCCACGATATTGAAGTTCGACCAGCGGCTTCAATGCATCGGGACATTCCTCCGGCGAGCGGAGCAGTTGCCGGCTCACATTCGGCAGATACAGGATGGGCACTGTCTTCTCCGGTAGCTTTACCTCTGGAAGTGTTCGCTCAATCACGCAGCGCATCCAAATTGCCGGCCCCGTTTTCTTGTCCGGTTCGTAAGCACCCAATGTCAGCAGCTCTGGCATCAGCGACCGCAGTTTTTCGACAATCGGCAGCCATTCTCCGTCCGCATCGGCCCACACAATCGCCGCCGGCGACACAGCATCGCCGGAGTTGTAGCTGGCCGCGCGATGCAGCGACTGCGTCAAGGCTTCCAACAATGTTGCGGCTGGTTCAGTGGTGCTTGTCATGGTGTGTCAGTTTTTCTAGGTCTTGGCGAACTCCAGCGCCTTTTGCAGTGCCAGCAACTTGATGTCTGCGCCCGAACCAAATGGTGCAGTAGTTCCGGAGCTTCTGGACGAGTTGTGGTGTGTTGCTCATACGATCAAGACGATAATGATTTATGGTTTACGCTAACTACCGGGATGTCGACAAAGTTAATGTTTTGAGGAGGTATGGTCGCAATAAAATCAAGAGTGCCGGAAACGACTCCTCCATTTTCTGCAGGTCGAAAGACAAAGGCGTATTTCTTCAGTGCGATTCCCTGATACCCGTGCCACACGAGAATCTGGTCAGCCTCCTCTTTCACTGTGACGTTTGTCATATTGTCCTTGCGCGTCAGGTAATGCTCGATGCTCCCCGCAACCAAATCCGAAGCGCTTAGCAGGTCTAGGAGCATTGTGTCCTCCTTGCCGAAGGTCTTTGCGTAGCCCACTACGCTGAAATGCTTATCTGTGTACTGTCGCAGAACTCTGGCAAACAGCTTACCGGTCTGATCCAGTTTTTCGGCATTTGCCATGATGGCATCGGCGTCACTTTGCCAGAAAATCTTCTGTCCAGATTTTGCAAGCAACGAGACGAAATAGGAAACTAAATGAACTACCGAGGCCAACTTCTCTGCTACTTCAGGTTTCCATTCTCCATAACCGAGTTCCTTTAGCGTATTGACGATTTCACGCAGAGCCGTCCGTCTGTCCTTTCCCCATACGCTCAGTCCCTTCTGGACTACGACTGAAACCATTATGCCGGGGACCAAGTTGTTCAGATTGCGCAAGAAACCGGGTATGGCTCGGGACGATGGCCCATACCCGAGACTCTTGAATGACAATTCCTTCACAGGATCGTTGAGTTTGTACTCAACGCGTAACCGCGATTGGGCCTCGCGGAACGGATGCAGCGCGTTTAGAGAACAAATAAGAAAAGTAAAAACATAATATCCGCTGCTTTTAGCTTCCCCCCCGTAATCCGAGAAAACCGCAACCGAATCGTTATGTTCTTGAAGATTTGGGAGGAAGAGCGCGTTGCGCTTGGCCAGCTTGTTCAATTGCTCCTCAAGCAATTGCGTAAGCACCGGGGGGTGTACTGCGCCCTTCGCAATCGAGACATGATCTGGCATCGACGTGATCATCTGCGCATATTTCCGCAGGACTTCTGATGCAGACTCTGTCTTCCCCATCTGGTTGTTCATAAACCTCCCGGAAACGCCTGCGGGAGGATGGACTGGCGGATTCCATCGTCGCGGAAGGTGTTGCAGTAGTTCCAGAGATTCTGGACGAGTGAGATGAAGTGATTGGACATGGCAATTTCTAAACGGCTGGCGTTGGGACTCGTCTTACACCTCCACGGTGTAAGTACTCCTCGTGCCGGAATCCCTTGCCGTAAAAGATGGCCTTCTTCCGCTCTCCAATGAATTGCAGAGGAATGCCAAAAAGCGTGCTCTCCATCTTGCCGTCAATCTCACGATTAAACCCAACCGCTTGAGAGTCATGCTTTTTGATGATCACCATCTGGGGAACTCCTCCGACAGTCGGAATGGTATCGTCTGCTATAATCGTGTCGAGTACTTCCAGCACGTCTTTACTTTTCACGTGATCCCTGCGGCGCAGTAAAGTCTCGGCTTTCTCAGCCCCACTTCCGAAACACAAGTATCTCTTACCCTTGAAATCGAGTTCCTTTCGCTCGATGCCCTTGGAAGAGATGGTCAGATTGAAAATGCGAAATTGCAGTTCTCGGTCATCGAATCCGCAATAGAGAAGGTCTGCACTGTTTCCCCACACATCGGGGAATGCTTTGAAGCACTTATCAAGACCTCTAACGAACGCACGGCTCTTGGCATCGACGGTCGGGGCGTTGGGCGTGCCATAATCGGCAAGAATATTGGAATAATGAAGCATATGAGTGCCCTGCATGATCGCATGTAATGCTGCCAGCGAAGTCCCGCAGTAGCCAATGTACGCGTGGGTTGGGAACACGCGGAATATTTTCGACGCAAACTGCCAGCGAATCTTGTCTGCACTTAATAGACTGTCGGTTGCAATGTGCAACGACGTCGGATTTTCGACTTTGTTCGGCCAGATTACCATGAGTGTCATCGTTTGTTCTCCAGTTACGCCTTTTGCGCCTTCCGTTTTGCCTCACCTGTGTAATGGCAATCGTTCCAGCGGTTGCCGTCGAACTCCTTGGTGCCGGAAAAATCCTCGGTGGATTCGTCCCAGCCCCAGAACCACGGGAAATCCTTCTTGTCGCGCACCGGCTCTTTGCCGCGGTCCTTGTCCCACCTTACATTCGGACGGCTGCGCAGGATACCGGCTCCCTTCTTACCGTTCGGCAGGTCGTCGGCGAGGAAGGGACGGATGTTCAGGCGGACGCCATCGTTGATGTCCGGCTCCCAGCCGATGGGTTGTTCCGATAGCGGTTTCCAGCGGATGAACAGGTCACACGGCGGTTCACCCTCGATGATCGCTTCCAACCGCTCCTTGAGCGCCAGCGCGGCAGCGAGCCGTTCCTCCGCACCTTCGTCGCCGCGCTTCACACCGTCCTTTTGCCGGATGATCCAGTCGCCGAGGTAGCTGTGGGTCAGACTTTCGAGCAGTTTGCGCCCCTTGGTGCCGGCCAGCTTATGGTAATTTACCAGCGCGTGGAAGCCGTCACGCTTCCGGCCGTCCCAGATGTGCCAGATGAACGGGCGCTGATGAAACAGGTCGCAATGCTGCCAGAAGAAATCGTTTCGCAGCCATTCGTCGAAGTCATCGGCATCCGAGCCGGTCGCGTGGATCAACTCCAGTTCCGTGGTCGGTTTCCAGTCCTTGCCGTAGGTCGCCGCCAGCAGTTTGCTCAACCGATCCGCGGCCGGCTCTTCGCCGCGCACGGACGGGATACACACGATGCCATCCGCGTCGGCGAATTTCTCTAGGCCGTCTGCACCGAGCGCTGGACAATCCGTGAAGCTGGAACCGGTCTGGCGCGGCCAGCGGTAATCCAATACCCGCGCCACGGCCACGTGCAAGGGAGCATCCGAACCTTTCGGATGCCCGTTGAACAGCCATTGCGTCGGAGCGCTGGAAAATGGCTTCGGCAATCCGTGCGGGTATTTCTTCGCGGCTACGGCCTGCCAGTGGGCGAGGTCGAACGGGACTTTGCCGAAAGTTGCATTCGTGACGTTCAGTTTTCTGTCAATTGCCCGGACGGTGTCATAAAACTGTTCCGACGAGCAAAATGCCCAGACTGCGGCAACATCTTCAACGCGTTTGGGTACAATTGCGGCAACATTGGAGTCGTACTTGTTTCCGAAATATCGCGATGCCGGTAGAGATGACATCTGACTGATTGCCACCCCCGGCCGCCCCCATACTGAATTGCCTCGCTCATCTGCATTGTGAAGCTTCACGCGTCGGATTGTTGCGTCTTCCCGTAAATGCCCTTTGGCTTCGTCAAAGCAGATGACGTTTTCCAAGCCACCGACAGTCGTTCCTTGCGAGACGGTGGACTGAAGAAATGCCCACAAGTCGTTCTTCGCCGGTAACTCCCAAAAGTTACGGATGAACTTGGGTGTGTCGCCATTCATTATGCCAGCGAGACAGTCGGCATATTCGGACAGGCACGGCAATTCAGTCAAAGTTCCGAACGAAATTCGATGGTCTGGGTTCGCGTACTGCTTTTTCTGGGACGTTCTCGTCACCGCACCTTCGCCGAGATGTGCAGCTTTCTCACCGATGTCCTTACAATTCGCGGCATCTACAAGCGAAATGTCTGATTCCATTGCAGCAGGCGACTTCGTCGCCACAGTGAGTGTCACATTCACTTTAGCGCCGGAAATCGTCTCAAAAGCACCGGTGCCCAGATGGGCGATTGTCTCCAATGCGAAACGTGTGAGGAGATGCTCTCGCATTTCGGTGTACGACTGAAGCGAAAGCCAGTGCTGAAGCGTTACCAGTGCTGTCGTGTGGCCTTCATCCACGAACGAATGGAAACGCCGCCAAAGACAGTAACCAAGGTCGCCTTTTTCTGCCGGGAAAAACATCGAGACGTGCTCTAGCAGACGGTCGCTCATCTCCCGATAACCCAAGAATGGAACATTCGTCGCCACGAGCGTGAACTTACCGGCCAAAATCTCCGCCGCCTCCGTGATTCCCTTGGCCGTCACCGCCAAAGCGTGCGTGTCCTCTGTGGCTTCCCGTTTGAGTGCCTTTTCCAGCAACGGCTGAAGTTCATGGAACTCGGCGATCAACAAATCCCCGCCGACCGCGCGCGGGTTGATCAGGCTGCCCAGTACCGGTGCCTTCTGGAAAAGCTGGTAGAGCCGCTCCATGCCGCGCTGGAGCTTCTGGTTCTCACCGGCCAGCGCCAGCCATTCTTCTTTCTTCGCCGCCACGCCCAACCCGGAACACGCTAAGTGCATTACCGGCAGCTGGCGGTGTCCCGTGTGCCGCCACGCTGCCAGCGCCAGGTTGAACGCCGCGATCTGTGTGCAGCGCGGATCAATCTCCAGTCCGAACAAATTGTCACGGATCACTGCCTCGACTGCTGCCGACTCAGTCAGCTTTTCCTCGGCTAGCTGCTTCTGAAGATATTTCAGGGCAGCGCGTCAATTGCCCGGGCTGTCAGCAACAGCTGACGGTGCCGAATCGCTCGTCTATTCTGACGGAATCCAAGCCGGCGAAGATCGTGATGAACTGCAAGTGGTGTCATAAGGACATTAGGGTGGATGCGAGTCTAGCCGGACACTTGACCCATTGTCCATTATGTGACGATTTCATCATGCCACCGGAGCCGGCCACTGTTAACACGCCTGCACCACGCCCGGCGTCTACACCACCACTGGAAAAGAAGTGCCCATTCTGCGCAGAGATGATTCATGCCGAAGCAATCAAATGCAAGCACTGCGGGGAGTTTCTCGACAGTTCGCATCGTGGTCAAGCAACACCGCCACCGTTGCCAGTTGCGACATTGCAACCGCCTACGCCGCAGACCAACGCGGTGCGGTCAATCCTCGCCACAGCATCAGTTGTGAAACCGCAATCACGCAAGGGAAAGACCACTGTGGGAGCTATTGGAAGATTTTTTGGGGTTTTAGTCGTTGGGATAGTTGGAGCAATCGTTGTGGCAGTTTTTTTTGCGGTTGTAACCGACGATAGAAGACCATCTGGTGGCGGCGGTAGTGACTCAGCCGCTTCCGCAGCCGCGTACGAGCAAGCAAAAACGAATCTAGCGATATTGGCAAGCGAGGGACTTATCACAAGCATTGATGGCGATAAAGTCTATGTGAGCGCGTTGTGGTATGGACTCGATTTACAACGAAAACAGCAGGTTGGAGCTAGCATTCGGTATGGAAACAGTAGTGGCCATATCACTATTCTCGACGACCATTCTGGCAGGACTTTGGCGAAAACTTCGCCGTCCTCAGTTGATATAGTCGGCGCAGAATGAGGGGAATAATGGACATCACCTTTGCATGTCAGAAGTGCGGGCAACATATCGTGATTGATGAAAACGGTGCCGGTCAACTTGTTGACTGCCCGAAATGCGGGACGAAACTTGTTGTGCCCAACGAGTCCAAACCAGCGGACACGCCGCAACCGGTGCCGACACCACCGGACAAAAAGTGTCCATTCTGTGCCGAGATGATTCATGCCGAAGCAATCAAATGCAAACACTGCGGGGAGTTTCTCGACAGCTCGCATCGTGTTCAAACAGCGCCCTTACCGGTGCCGGATGAAAAGTCTGAATTGCCTGCGCCGAAAACAACCGGAGGAGCCAAGAAGGTCAATAATATATTTGCGTGGCTGGTAGCCTTTACACCAGTGGTTTCAACCTTCCTACAGGTTCTTATTGCGGGGGCACTCAGTCAACCCGCCGGGGAATTCTGGTGGATTGCGCTCGCGCTTAACATTGGCTTGTGTTTAGTGGATGAAAACCAACTAAGTAGGGCCGGACAAAACACCAAAAACATGACCGGCTGGGCATTTCTTATTCCGGTATACCTATTTGTCCGGGCGAAGCGTCTTAATCAGAAGAAAACCTATGCCTATGTATGGATTGTCATGTTTGTCTTGTCCCTCATGCTGAACGAAGAATTTTACGCAGCGGCGCAATATAACGTGGGTGTATGTTACGCGAACGGCCAAGGCGTGACGAAGGATGAGGCGAAAGCCGTGAAATGGTATCGCAAAGCTGCCGAGCAAGGCGATTCAGATGCGCAGAACAACTTGGGCGTTTGTTACGCCAACGGCGAAGGCGTGACGAAGGATGAGGCGGAAGCCGTGAGGTTGTACCGCAAGGCTGCCGACCACGGCAACGCAATGGCGCAGAATAATCTTGGCGCGATGTACGATAAAGGTTTGGGGGTTACCAAAGATGTGACGGAAGCCGTGAAATGGTATCGCATGGCGGCCGAGCAAGGCAACGCAACCGCGCAGAACAACTTGGGCTTCTGTTATGCGAACGGTCAAGGCGCGACGAAGGACGAGCCGGAAGCCGTGAAATGGTATCGCAAGGCTGTCGAGCAAGGCAACGCAACCGCGCAGAACAACTTGGGCACCTGTTACGCGAATGGACGAGGCGTAACGAAAGACGAGGCGGAAGCCGTTAGGTTGTTCCGCAAGGCTGTCGAGCAAGATTACATCTTGGCAGAGTATAACCTCGGCAGGATGTATCTGAATGGTTTGGGAGTTACCAAAGATGAGATCGAAGCCCTAAAGTGGTTCCGTAAATCGGCGGAACGCGGCAACGTCTTGGCTCAGGGTAGTCTCGGTAGGATGTACGATAAAGGTTTGGGAGTTACCAAAGATGATGCGGAGGCTCTAAAATGGTACCACAGGGCGGCCGAACAGGGTGATGCCGATTTCATGAATATCTATGCTTGGTTGCTGCTCACAACGACAAATTTAAGTCTTCACAATGACAAGATGGCTCTGGAGTATGCGCAGAAGGCTGTAGCTAATACCGAATGGGAAAAATGGAATAAATTGGACACATTGGCACTGGCATGGTTCCAGTGCGGTAACACTTCCCAAGCCATTAGGGTTGAAAAGGCATCCATCGAGCTACTTCCTGAAAATATGCCAGAAGATAAAAAGAAAGAGTTTCAAGACCGTTTGAACAAGTTTGAGGCGGCTCAGAAGTAGATGGTAACCGGAGAATACAGCATGGACATCACATTCAACTGCGACAAGTGCGACCAGTATATTGTGATTGACGAAACCGGTGTCGGCCAAATCGTTGACTGCCCGAAGTGCAACCAATCGCTTACGGTTCCTCCCGCCAGTTCGCAAGTGCCCCCAGCGGCGAAGAAAAAGTGCCCGTTCTGTGCAGAAGACATCATGGCAACCGCGGTGAAGTGCAAACATTGTGGGAGTATGCTCGCTGGATCATCTCAAGCTATAAGCGGGGTTTCAACTCAGCCGACTTCATCACCCCCGGACTGTTCGACAGAAATTCAAAATCCAACGGTGGAAATTTCGCTTTGGGACCCAAAGAGAGCCGAGTATTTGTGTCTGTTGTTTTCGCCGATTTTCAGTTCAGCGATATTGCGTGCGAATTACAAAACACTCGGCATGGCCAAAGAAGCAAAGCGTTCGACTGTGTGTATTGGCATTGGACTTACCTTCCTCCTTTTGAGCCTGTTCTTGCCCGGTGGCCACATCTTTTTGCTTTATTTTGTGGTCTGGTATTTTATGGAGTACGGACGGCAAGGGCCTTTGGTAAAAAAAGTGTTGAACGACCGGTACACTAAGAAAAAATGGGGCAAGCCAGAACTCTTCTGGCTTTGTGGCGTTATCGGTTACGTGATTGTCGGCATGATTATCAACGCGATTCGAGGGAATTAGTAAGGCAACAACACAAAAGGAGCAGTGAATGTTAATCTTCTGGCCCATTATCGGTGCATTGATTGGCGCACTCGCTGCGCAGAAGCGTGGTTTCAGCGTTGCCGGTGGCATTCTTGCCGGTTTAATTCTCGGCCCATTTGCGCTCATCTTGTTTGCGTGCAAGGGCATCCTTTTTTCTTCGGAGAGCAGAGCATGTCCGTATTGCGCGGAGCGGGTGAAGCCCAAAGCCATCGTGTGTCCGCATTGCCGGAGAGATTTGCCGGTCTAAACCGGTGGAGCGATGAAATGAGTGGATTTCTTTTAGGGTTCGTGCAGACAGCGATTATTGCAATTTTCACATACTTAGTTGTGAAACGTTACGAGAGGAAGCGTGAGAAACAAGTTTCCAAGATGTTAGCCGAACAAGTTGCACAGTTAATCTTGTGGATTTGGTACTTCCAAGAAGCTGGCCGGTCAGTTCGCAAGAAACTAGACGATGGTGAAAAGATTAGCCCGTGGATTGCCGCGATGATCACGAATTTTCGTGGCGGAACGTCGAGTGGTTATCTTAAAAATACATACCGCGCTCCGATTCTGGCCAAGAAGATTGTCGAAGCACTCGCCGTCATTCCAGATGATCTTCGTTATTGGCAGCGAGGAGCTAGACGCATTCAAGAAATCGCGAGAACAACCTACACACTTTTGCCACTCGCAGAAGCAAAAACCACGACGCTGCTTACCGAATCAATTGCACGCGCCGAATTTATTGCGGCTGATACTCTCCACAGTCTTGACTCGGCTGTTACGGCTTGTGATTTTCTCCTCATGCTTTCGGCCTACGGTAATAAAATGGAAAGTCCGGAAGAATTACAACGGCTACTTTCCTCCGTCGATTCTGGGATAATTGCAATCTGGCATGTCATGTATTTAGATACCGCGCAGGTTTATGACCGCTTGCAATCAGCCCTGCGACAACTCCCACCCGATCTACAGAAGGAATACGACCGCGTGATTGCAAGGCTGACCTCTACTATGCCTGAACATCCGCCCATCACGACTGATCCTGCTCCCAAACCACTGCATCCTCGCCCGGAATAGAAGGCAAATTGTCCGTAATCCCGGACAATTTCACTTCAACGGGGATTTCCTGAAGCCTGCTGTGGCTTTGGTCCGAAAACTGGTTTGTGGAGACACCGGGCGGCTGCCGCCCCCGTTTCCCCTGGCCTCTGGCCATTCACCTTCCCCCACCTGACTCGCGGCTACGCCGATGGATCGCCCTGGAATCCACGCGCCGGGATTTCGCTCGGCACTCCACCCCGCGCATTCCATCCATGCCGGCCAACGGCGCTTGACGCCGCGCCCAAGGAACAACTCGGGCAGGCCGCCTCCCAAGTTTTCCCTTGGATCCCTTTCTTCCCTCCCGGTGCGCGGCTATGCAGATGGACGGCTCTGGGCTGCGCAGCATGTGCTACACACCAGCACCAGCCGCTTGCCAGACCGCCCAACCGCATTTGACGCCGCTATTTGCCGCATAATTTGACACTTCCTCACATTTGTTGCGTAATGTTTGCCCCCCCTTCACAGATTTTTTTGATGTGCTAGGCTTTTGCTAGACGCCGATTCGATTCTTCGAACGGCCAGTGAACCTTAACAACCCGGAGGAATCCCATGCCTACGTCCCGATACGTGGACTTTCACGCGGTCAAACAGGCCGTGACGATGGTCCAAGTCCTTGATCACTACAAACTCACCGAGCGCTTTCAGCGCAAAGGTGACAGCCTCAGCGGGGCCTGCCCCCTTCACAAGGGGGAAAACCCGACTCAGTTCCGGGTCAGCGTTTCCAAGAACTGCTGGAACTGTTTCGGAGATTGCAAACGTGGCGGCAACATCCTCGACTTCGTCAGCCTGATGGATGGCGTGACCATTCGCGAAGCGGCAATCCGCATCGCGGATTGGTTCAACATCGTCTCAGAAAAACCGACGAAGAAGGCGGCGTCCTCAGAGGAAAAGAAGCCCGCGCCCAGCAAAGACGAGCCGGCGCCGACACCCCCGAAGGCGGCCAGTGAAACCCAGGAAACTGGGCCAAACAAGCCCCTCGGGTTCGAGCTACGCAACCTCGATCCCGCGCATCCGTATCTGACGGAACGCGGGTTGAGCGAGGCGACCATTGCCGAATTCGGTCTCGGCTGCTGCAACAACGGCAGCATGAAGGGCCGCATCGTCATCCCCATTCATAATGCGGATGGCAAGCTCGTGGCGTACGTCGGCCGTTGGCCAGGCGACCCGCCTGAAGACACGCCGAAGTACAAGTTGCCAGCAGGTTTCCGCAAATCCGAGGAGCTGTTCAACCTGCACCGGGCACTGCAAGCCGATCCTTCCCTGCCACTCGTGATCGTCGAAGGATTCTTCGACTGTCTTCACTTGTGTCAGAACGGGATCGTCCGCGTCGTGGCTCTGATGGGTTGCCAGTTGTCTCATGCGCAGGAGGAGTTGCTCGCGGTGCATTTGCAGCCCGGTGACCACATCATCCTGATGCTCGATGAAGATGATGCGGGTCGTGCTGGACGCGAATATGCGTTGCAGCGGCTCGCCACACGGGCGTTCGTGAAGGTTTTCGGCTTCGGACGGGAAGGCCAGCAGCCAACTGATCTTTCCGCTGAGGAATTACAATCCTTGACGGAAGATGCAGAATGAAAACCTACACAGGACGACGTGAGTATCACCTGACCATCGTGACCGTGAATGACCGACCGCTCGATTCCCGTTTGGACCTGTGGGAACACAGTCCGGCAGGCTTCGAGTGGGGGTACGGCGGCAGCGGGCCGGCGCAACTTGCGCTGGCACTGCTGGCGGATCATCTCGGTGATGATGAACTGGCCGTAGCGCTTCACCAAGACTTCAAGTTGGCCGTGGTAGCGAAACTCTCACAGTCAACTTGGTCGCTCACCAGTGACCAAATCGAAGCAGCCGTGCAGTTGCTCACCACAGTTTGTGCAGCGTAGTCCAAACCCAAACCAAGAAAGGAAAAGTACGCATGCAGTGTCTCATTGAACCTGAGTTGAATTGTGCTGAAACGGATTTGTTTCAGCACATCTACCGGCTGGCGGCGAAAACGCTGTCCAAAGTTGGACATCTGCCCCCAGCCGCGTTCTTCCGTGTCGGATCCCGCGCCGCGTTGCCTGGGTTAACGCCCGGCAATGTCGCGGCATTGAAGTTGGATATGCCCGGTACGGAAGACGGAAAGGACGTGCTCGCGCAGATGCTGCGCGAGTTTGCCAGCCGAGCGGATGCTGAACTGGCCATCCTGTTGTTGGAGTCTTGGATGGTCAAGCCCAACGCTGAGGAAGCCAAGTACATGAAGGAACACGGGGAATTCTCCGTGCGGCCTTCCCAGCATCCCGACCGGATCGAGATCGTGTTGATCAACATCTGTAAACCGGGCGGCCACAGTTGGTCCGCCTGGGTGGAGATCCACCGCGACAGCACCGGGGCGCCCTCAATCGCCCCCGAACCACCGGCGTTGGAGTATCTGCGGTCTGAAGGCCGGTTTGCCAACATTTTGGAAGATGTTGGCTCCAAGTTCTCGCTGTCGTAATCCGTCAGCGATCAGTCAAGGGAGGCGTCTGGCGACGGACGCCTCCCCTTTTTTTCTCAATCCGTCGCCATAACCCCAAAACAAAGGAGCTCAAACCATGAGCAAGAAAGCAGTCGCCGAACGCACATGCTGGGACATCGTCTCAGCGGTACTCAGTCAGTCAAATCGCACCCTGTTGCACGGGCCGCCCGGAACAGGCAAAACCCATGCCGCTTGTCGGCTGGGACTCAACGACGGTCAACGGGTGTTCAGCCTCACTCTGACCGAGGAAACACCAGCCGCGGAGTTACGCGGTCATTACATCCTCAAGGATGGAAAGTATCACTGGCAGGATGGTCCAGCCGTGGCAGCATGGCGGTGTGGTGGTCGTCTCGTCGTCAACGAGATTCAACGCGGTGGACCGGATGTTCATGCGCTGTTGTTGGCCATCACCGATGACCTGACCATTGCTGAACTCGATCTGCCCAGTGGCGAGAAGGTCAAACCGGATTCCGGTTTCACCTGTGTCGCCACGATGAACGGGAACCCCAACGAATTGTTGGACCCCGCTCTGCAAGACCGGTTTCCGGTCTGCATTAACATCGACAAGGTCCATCCGGACGCGGTGAAGCAACTGCCGGAAGATGTTCGGCAAGCTGCGGAACGCACGGCGCTCATCGACAACGAAGAACGTCGCGTCAGCGTTCGGGCGTGGTACGCGTTCGCCCACCTGCGGCAGAAGCTGTTGAAGTTGTACCCGCAGGAAGAGGCGCAGAAGCTGGCGGCAGAAGCCGTATTCAGCACGCGTGCCCAGGATGCCTTGGACGCGTTAGTCATCGGCCATTCGCAAGCAGGGTGATGCATCATGACAAACAAACGCATAGTGTACCCCATCCCGGAAGCAGTGGACGATAAGACCAATCGGGAGTGGCAAATTCAACCCAGCCAGCAGGTCAGTGCGCGGGTGTACCCGCGGCAGTCATTGCTGATCGTGCCGTTGGATAATTCGCCACAGTCCCGGATGATCCGGAATCACGAACTCGGCCACATTCGGTGGTCGCCACCACGGCCGGCAGTCATGGCCAGCCGCAACAAGCTGGACATGGACGTAATGCAGGCCGTGGAAGACATGCGGATCAATACCAAACTGACCGACATCGGCGTGGACACCAGTAGTGGTTCCAGCAGCCCAGCAGTCATGAAGGCGTTTGTCGATCACCTGCTGAAGCAGGGCAACCTCCACGACATCATCCTAACGATGGTTGCGATCATTGGCCAAGGGGCCAGTGAAACCGTGGTCCGCGAAAAGTTCAGTGGGCAATCACCTGCCGACAAAGCCGTGCAGATTGCCGACATGGCCCGCAAAATCATGTGGGACAAAGGCGCACCACGGTTCAAGGACACAGTCCGGACGGCGAGATGGCTCCAAGCGCTGTTGGATAGCACCGCGCCAATCGAACCCAACCAACTCCCGAAACGGCTGCGTCTGTCAAAAACCGACCAGGATCACCTGGAAAGTCTGTTGAAGATGCTGGGTGGATTTGGAACCGGCAGCCGGGCGACGAAGAAAGTATCGTGGGGCAAGATGAAGGTGGAAATACCACCGCGCCCACGCAGGGTGGATGGCTTTCTCGGCAAAGGGCGAATCGCCAGCGAGGAAGGAGTCATCCCGCGGTACGGTCATCGGTTGCTGGTGGACGGACGGGTGTTTTGCAAGACGCGCCGGCAACGTGGTGGTTCGGTCCTGATCGATGGGTCGGGCAGTATGAACATCACGAGTGAGGATCTGAAGCGGATCCTCTCGCATTCACCCGGAGCGGTTGTGGCCTGTTACAGCGGCAACACCCACGACGGTGTGCTGCGAGTACTGGCCCAAGATGGCCGGCAGGTCGAGGAAAAGTGGATTGGCGCGCCCGCCGGGGGAGCCAATGTGATCGACAAGCCCGCCTTGGATTGGCTGAGCAAACAAGCCAAACCACGCATCTGGGTCTGTGATGGCCAGGTGACGGGCGTTGGAGACCGCATGTCAGCAATCAATACGTTGGAATGCGAGGCAGTTTGCCGGCAACGAACGATCGTCCGCCGGGACAACGTCGGACTGGCGGTGGAAATGTTACGCACGCTCAACCGTCACAGGCGCTGTTGATGCGAAAACGAAAGGAGATACCAAATGCCTGATGGATGCGTAACCATGCCCAAGTTCGCGCTTGGGCAGACGGTGATCACGGCCAATGCCAAGGCCGTTCTCCCAGAGCTGGATGTGGTGCTGGCCTTACAGCGGCACCACTCCGGCGACTGGGGCGATGTGGATGACCACGACCGACAGATGAACGAAGACGCGCTCCTGAACGGAGATCGTCTGGTCTCAATCTATCAATCGGTTCGTGATCAGAAGTTCTACATCATTACCGAATGGGATCGCTCAGTAACTACGGTGCTTTTGCCCGAAGATTACTGACCCCATTCGCGACCTCTCCTGGAAACAGGAGAGGTCTTTTTGTTGCGCCCATGAGAATTCTGCGATCCCAGTTTCCATTCGAATCATTTCCCACACCCTCGCGACTTGCAGATCATCGTCCAAGGCTCCATGTACTGGGGTTCCGCTTCCGTCAACATCACGAAGCCCACCACACACATTTCACCCACGCCGACGAACTGCACAAACCGTCGTGACTAATGACAAACTCAAGAGGTGGCCTGCCTAAGTTTTTCCTTGGAATCTTTTCAACCCTCCCGGCAAATCAGGCGCAGATTGGTTGACGTTTACGTTGACGGGCTAAAGGCCAGCCCTACGCTTTATGCCGGCAGCCACCCTGCGACGCTAGAAATTGTCCCACACAAATACCTTGTCGCTTCATTTGTCACTCGCTAAACTTCGCGCCAACTTGAAACTTAAATCATCCGAGTACTCCACGCCCGTGCTGGGGCTGATTTTCCCGCTACGCGGATCACGTGTCACCTATGCCGCGCAGGATCTGAACACGAAGCGGTTAGTTTTCCATTGCGGGCTTAAGTATGAAAAAGCACAACGGCTTATTTAAGTGCCGCGCGGTGAGTTTGTATAAGTATTTCATTTCCAACAGGTTCTTATTTGAGTAGAAAACGTCCGTTATGAAAACATGGATCAAAAAAGCACTGGATTTGCTCAAAGCGAGTCTCGAACCACCCCGACACGAATTGAACGAGCTTGATTGGAAAGCCGATCTCTCGCCGGACAAGAAGCGGTTGACGGAGCACTTGTCGGCTTTCAGTAATCTGCCCGGCGGTGGGTTTCTGGTTTTCGGAATTGATGCGACCGGGACGCCGATCGGCGTGAGTGAGGAACAAATTGCAAAAATACTCCAGCAGTTAACGAATTTGGGACGGGAATCCGTGACTCCGTCGCTGGCGCTGGATCATGCGGTTGAGACCTGTGGAACCGCGCGGGTCTTGTTCGTTCATATTCCAGAATCCTCAGTGAAGCCGGTGCACCTGCGTGGGAAAAGTCTGGATCACGCATTCATTCGCTCCGGTGGGACAACCCGGACGGCTTCGCGCCAAGAAATTGGCACGATGATGCTGCACAGCCGGACGCCCCACTGGGAAGAACTGCACGCCTCCGTGCTGCTCACGGAAACGGAACTGCTTGGGCGATTGTCCGCTGAGCCAATCCTGAAGATGGTGGATCGTCCTGTGCCGACAACAAAAGAAGAACTGCTGGATTGGATGACCGCTGAACAGATGATTGTGCGAGATTCCGCCGGTGGCGGATTTGTCACCAATTTGGGGGCCATTGCCGCCGCGCGGAAACTGGCAGATTTTCCCGATCTGAGCCGGAAGGCAGTGCGCGTGATCGTGTACGACGGCGTCAACAAAGCGCTGACGAAGCGGGAGCAGGAAGGGGTCAAGGGTTACGCGATCAGCTTCCAAGGATTGCTGGAGTTTGTGATGTCGTTGCTGCCGCAGAGTGAAGTCATTGAGAAAGCACTCCGGCAAAAGCGAACGGTGTACCCGGAAATCGCCTTGCGCGAGATCATCGCCAACGCCTTGATTCACCAAGATTTTTCCATCACTGGCGCCGGTCCGCTGGTGGAGATCTTCGATGACCGGGTCGAAGTTTCGAATCCCGGCGGGTTACTACCATCAAAACGCCTCGACCGACTGATCGGGACACAACCCGAATCCCGCAATGAGATGCTGGCACGGGCATTTCGCCGCTACAAGATTTGCGAGGAACGCGGATCGGGTTTATTGAAAGCCGGTCTCCAGGTTGAACTGTACGGACTGCCGCCGATTCAGTTCGAGGCCGGGACAAACTTCTTCAAAGTGACACTCTACACTCCGCGTACGTTTGCGCAGATGTCTCCCCGCGAACGCCTCGAAGCTTGCTATCAACATGCCGTCCTGAAGCATTTCTCTGACGGTGCCATGACGAATACCTCATTGCGCGAGCGGTTGAAGATGTCAGAAAAACAGCGTTCGATGGTTTCGACTTTGATTCAAGAGGCGGTTGACCAAAAGCTGATCAAGTCCGCCGACCCTGAAAACAAGTCCCGGAAATTTGCTGAATACGTGCCATTCTGGGCCTGAGGACATGAGTTGTTCGAGCATGGGTTCAACGCAACTATTGTGATGGCGTTGCCGTAGATTGTCCGAGGGCACTCTGAACGATGGCTGTCACATTGGACACGCCCTCATTCACCCGAGCTTGAAGTTTCTCCGGCACCGTACCAATGCGCGAGGGATGAATCGCAACATAATTTACTTCGCCTGGCGTACCAATCCAAGCTCCAATGCTAAACTTATTCACCGCCTCGGTTTTGTATTCCAAGACTTTGAAGCGAATTAGTGTTTCATCATCCCGGGTCTGCCCGCCAACGATCACGCAGATCCGCCGCCCGGCGCTGGTGGCCAGCACCGTACTGAATTCCTGGACAGCCTCCATGGTAAATGTTTCAGGCGGAGTGGAGGTGCCTTGTGTCACCCGAAAAGCTGGCTGCTTGCTAAAGGCTTCCAGAATGGCCGTTTTGACCACATCCACCGGCTTGGATGTCTTGAATTCATAACTTTCAAATAAGTTGGCATCCCCATGCTGGGAGAGCACGGCATCAAATGCTTTTTTGCCACGATTCAATCTTTCCACCCGCAGCCGCTCCTTTTGCTCCGGGACGCGTTGCTTGAAATCGGCCAGCAATTGAATTGCTTCGGCATTGTTTGGCAGAGCATTCAACGTCACTTCCAATTCTTTGACACCAGCAATATAATCGCCTTGTTTCCCCAGCGCTTCGGCCCGTCGCAGGCTGACGTATCCCGCGGCCTCGCGTTGCAGCTTGACCGCGACCGGGTCATTCGGTTTTGCCAACAGAGCGTCACTGATGGCCTGCAACGCTCGGTTGTAATCCTTTGCCGCGAGGAACCGCTCGGCGGTAGTCATGGCGGCCGTGTAATTCCGGCTGACTAGATTGGTGCGGAACGTAGTGGTCTGATTGGCGAGAACTTCCAATGACACCACGGCCGGTTCATAACCATTCCGTTGGAGTGTGAGTTTCCAAGTGCCGGTCGGCAATTCTGAGAGACTCAATGGCGTGTCACCTAAAATCTGGCCACCATCCGTCCCCACTGTTGCGCCGGCTGGTTCTGTTTCCAGAACCAACCTTCCATACACAAATTCAACACGCACTTCATTCTTGATTCCCGATTTCACCATCACCATGTCGCCACGTCGATTCCGGTGATGCTGCGAGATCATTTTATAGCTCCCAGCCGGTAGTTCCGTGATTGTGGCTGGAAACTCACCCGTTTCCACCTGCCGATTGTCGGAAGTGAGCAGTTCAAAGGAGGCACCGGTCTGAACGCAGGTCGCGGTCACTGTTCCCAACTGCGGCGTAATTCGCCAAGGTGTGGTGACCCCATTGCGAACCGAAACTTGATCATGCTGTTGCCAATGTGCATATCTCACATCGATTGAATAGACATCGGTTGGGATCGAGACGGTCAGACCGGAAGTGTTCGTCAATAGTTGCGAAAATTCCGGGCCTTGAATTTGCAGCCACGGTGCAGGTGGGCTGATCTGGACTTCCAGCGTGCCTGTACTGCGCTTCAAATTGATTTGCCCCAAATCATGTGCCCCATACCAAATAAAGAGATTCGTCGTCCACGGTTCGGATTTCGGATGTGAAATCACCAGTTTGCGCCAACCGATGGGAACCTGGTTGCCGCTCATAGTGGTGGTGCCATCAACAGTTGCCACGGACTCATCACTAACCGGCTTCTGCTGCAAGATCACGACATATTTGAGATGCGTTCGTTCACTCCAAATTTGGTGCTGCCGGCACCCGTAGAGCACCAGCACAAACAGCCCCCACCACAAGAACGGTCGCAGCCCGATGAGCCAATGCGGTGGGTGATTCTCAGCAGCGTTGGTCGGGGTGGGGTTATTCATGTTCAGTTTTCGTTTTGTCGTTGACCGGTGAGTTGCACTGAGGTCATACTTGTGAAACAAGAGTCTGCGCTATGAGCATATTCGGCTTCAAGAACAAAAAGGACGAGGAATTAGATTACTGGATTGCCCCAGTCGAAGGATTCAATTATCCACCCTCCGAATTCTATGCCGCCATCGAAAAAGAGATGGCCGCACTGAAAGTTCCCAGCATGGAGATTTCCCGCGTCGAGTTTGCAGAAGGCGGCCTCCTATCCGACAAGCGAATCTACCTGCGGATGATCCGGGAACGCCTCGCCTTTGACATCTGCGCCGCGCCGTTTGGGACAAATTATTTCTTTTCCTACCGTGCGATCTACACCCCGGCAGTTATTGAAATCTGGCATGTTGTGGTGCTGACCTTTGTTTTCGGTGGCGTTTATTTTATCCTGGCCAAGTTTTTGGGGGCGCAATTTGCGATGCTGGCTTTGGTCGGACTGCTCCTGGCCATAGCGCAAGTATTTCGTAATGCCATTGCGCTGGGGTTGTCCGATCTCGATGCGACCTTGCTCAAGACGCCAATTATTGGCCCCATCTACGAACGCGTGTTCCGCCAAAAGACCTATTATCGCGACGATACACGTAACATGTACTTAGCTACCGTGCCCATGATCGTTAAGCGGCTAGCCGATGACACGACAGGAGTCAAAGGCTTCAAACTCGGCCCCCAATACGGGCGTGCATCGATTCTTGGCGATTTATATAAGCCGGTTTCCAATCCCGACTCGCCCAAGTAGCGCCTGATGGACTCGGTGCATGAAATCCTGACCGAGCAGTTTCGCCAATGGGAATCGCGCGGCCGGGGTTGGCGGGTGTTCGATGAACCGGTTGCGCCGGAACCACCATTCGCGCCGTTTTATGGTTACCATCTGCCCACCGCGTCTGTAATTGACGATGGGCGCCGCCCAACCATCCTGAGTTCCTTCATGCAGAAACTCAGCCAGCGACTCGGCGCGCCACCCCCGGCACCGCCGGTCGTTCCCGAAGAGGAACCAGAGCCGGAACCGGAACGGTTGATCCGTGAGGCACTCGTAGAATTCCAGACTTCCCTGCCGGCCAAGCTGGACATCTCACGCGAAGCGTTTGTCGAATTCCTTTCCAGCGTTTCCCTGTGCCGCGAACCGGTTACCTTTGAACTGCTCGGAACCGCTGGGCGTGTCAATGTCCAGTTCGTGGCAAGCGAGGCCGACGCGCCACTGATCCGGCGCCAGTTACAGGCATATTTCTCCGAGGCTACGTTTCTGCCCCGCCAGAGCACGTTAGAGCAAACTTGGGAATCGTGTGAAGGCTCCGAAATGCTCGCGGTGGAGTTTGGTCTGGCGCGCGAGTTCATGTTCCAACTTGCTAGTGGCAAGCTGGACCCCTTTGTTGGGCTTGTCGGCGCGCTCTCAGAATTAGAGCCCAGCGAGCTTGGCCTTTTCCAAGTCATTTTTCAGCCAGTGCAAGAGGAATGGGCGGACAGTATTCTGCGTTCGGTTACCGACGCCGAAGGCCGGCCATTCTTCGTCAACGAACCCGAATTGGCCGGCGCAGCGGAAAATAAAATTCAACGCCCACTCTATGCCGCCGTGGTGCGAATTGCAGCCAAGGGTAAAATCTTTGACCGGGTATTGCAAATTGCCAGGGACATGGCCGGTTCACTGCGGGTGTTTGCCCAGCCGAAAAGCAACGAACTCATCCCCCTCTCGAATGAGGAGTATCCCTTTGACGAACACATCGAGGATGTTCTACGTCGCCAGTCGCGACGATCCGGAATGATTTTGAATTGCGACGAGTTGACCGGCTTCGTTCATCTGCCATCCAGTGCCGTGCGTTCCCCGGCATTAGTTCGTGACACCGCAAAAACCAAGGCGGCGCCGGCAATTGTCAGGAATTCCACTGGCTTATTGCTGGGACACAATCTCCATGCCGGCCAGTCCATCCCCGTCCGCTTGACTCCCCAACAGCGGGTCCAACATTGTCATATTATTGGCGCCAGCGGCACCGGAAAATCCACCCTACTGTTCAATCTGATCCGTCAGGACATTGAAAACGGCGAAGGCGTGGCGCTGCTCGACCCGCATGGTGATTTAGTGGACAAGGTCTTGGGCATCATCCCGTCACATCGCATTGATGACGTTGTTTTGGTCGACCCGTCTGACCCGAACTATTCCGTCGCGTTCAACATCCTTTCCGCCCACAGTGAACTGGAGAAAGACTTGTTGGCTTCCGACCTGGTTTCAGTTTTTCAACGGCTTTCGACAAGCTGGGGCGATCAAATGCACAGCGTCTTGCAAAACGCGATTCTCGCCTTCTTGGAAAGTAGTCGCCCTGGCACCATCGCTGACCTGCGGCGATTCTTGGTTGAGTCGAGCTTTCGTTCTGAATTTCTTAAATCCGTCCAAGACCCCAATGTATTGTACTATTGGCATAACGAATTTCCCCGTCTCCGCGGCGACAAATCCATCGGTCCGATTCTCACGCGGCTGACTATGTTGCTGGCCAAGAAGCCGCTTTGCCACATGGTGTCGCAACCGGAAAATCGGCTGGATTTCGGCCAGATCATGGATACCGGGAAAATCTTCCTCGCCAAACTGCCCGAAGGTCTGTTGGGCGAGGAGAATTCACATCTCATCGGTGCTTTGCTCATCGCCAAATTCCAGCAGATGGCGATGAGCCGACAAGCGCAACAGATTGCGACGCGCCGGGACTTGTGGATCTATATCGATGAATTCGCAAACTTCATCACGCCCAGCATGGCAAAGATTCTTTCGGGAGCGCGCAAGTACAGGATTGGTCTCATCCTGGCACATCACGAGTTGCAGCAGTTGGCGCGCAGCCCCGACGTGGCGAGCGCGATCACGACGCATCCATTGACCCGGATTGTGTTTCACGTTGGGGATGATGATGCAAAAAAACTGGGCGACAGTTTTTCTTACTTTGAAGCACGCGATTTGAAGAATCTTGAGACGTTTCATGCGATCTGTCGTGTTGAGCGGAGTGATTTTGATTTCAATCTCTCGATTGCATTGCCTGACACACCGGATGATACGGCAACGGCGATCCGCCGGCAGGAAGTGATTGCGGCTTCGCGACAGAAGTACGGCACTCCGCGAGCCCAAGTGGAGGCCATGTTGCGTCAGGCGTGGGGAGTTGGTCAGCCAACCTCCACGACGACAAAGGTAAAACCGCCGCGTGAACCGGCACCCGTTCCGGAACCACCGCCGATCACCGTCGTCATTCCCGCCCCCCCACCGGTTCTTCCCACCACGCCATCTGTGGCCGAACTTCCGAAGACAATGGTTGTCCCACCGGATCCAGTTGTACCGCCTGAAGTGACCCCGCCGGTCATTGCAGAAGTTCCGAAGCCACCCCGTAAGCAGGGGCGCGGCGGGCCGCTGCATCAGACAATGCAGAAGGATTTTCAGCGAATCGCCCGCGGCATGGGTTTTACTACCGCCAAGATCGAGGACGAGATTTCTGACGGCAGCAAACGCTGTGTTGATCTGCTTTTGAAACGTGGTGATGTCGTCATCGCCTGTGAGTTCCCGTTCACCAATTCAGTTCCAAATGAAGTTGAAAATATCGCAAAATGCCTTCAGACCGGATTGCCGCTGGTCGCGGTCGTGTGTGAAGAGCCGAAACATCTCGACAAAATCCGGGCCGCCGCTTTCGCTAGGCTCGGTTCCGTTGCTGCGGACCGTGTTGGGTATTTTAGCCGCGATGAGTTCATCGCAGAATTAACGAAGATCGCGACTGAAACTCCCACCGGCGCCGCGAACCGGGAAGTGATCGGTGATCATACGGTGACGGAAGAGCAATCGCAGCTTTCGCCCGCGGAATTAAAAGCCCGCAATGAAAATGCGATCAAAGTGATTGCGGCCTTTATGCGCCAGCGGAAGAAGTAGGGTCACTTCTGCGTCCGACAAGATTCGACATACCACACAAAATCGGCGTCCTGAAACGGTTTGATTCTTTCCCAAATAATTTGGGGCATTGGCAGCGACAAGAACCACTGAATATCCTTTGGCAGACCCTCGAGCTTCAACAACAACCCATATTTCTGCGCATGGTAGACACTGTTGAGATGCAAGATCAGCATCCGAATAAACAACTCTTCATTTTGGGAAATCGGCGCCGATTCAAAATCCACCTTCGGTTCCAGCACCCGGGCCAGTTCCGGGCGGCGGTAGAGTTCCGTCCAAATCTCCCGATGGTTTTGGGTGATGCTCAGCAAATTGCTCACACGCCGGGCGTTTGCATCGAGATGAAGTGCGGCAGCGGAAATCAGCAAGCCGACGATGATGCCGCCCGATTGAACCAGATTGAGCCAATAGTTGTTGAGCCAATTCAGAACCCCCATACCGTGAATTATACAACAATTGCACCACGCGGCCAAAGGGTGCGCTGAAGATTAAACAGTGCTGGGAATGTCCGGCTTGGCCAACACGAGGGTCTTGCGAGGAATCTCAATGATACATTCATCAGGACCACAACCGGCGTCGGCAGGCAATTGCCCGGCAGCCTCACGGGTGATGTTGCGACCGATGAGCGCAAAATTACCTGATTCCAGCTCAAAAATATCAGGGCATCCACACAGGCCCGGTGTCTGAGCACCACCGGCGTGCGGGGCAGGTCCAAGTCGTTTTCGAATCATAGTGTACATGTAACTATTATGATTACGCTTGTCAACTGTTTTTTTATAAACTTAAAACATGTCCACCAATAAATCGTGTGCGGCCATTTTTTCTTAAGTCGCGCGCCTCTTATGCGAGGAGCGCATAAGCAGCACTTGTCGCTGAATGAACTGGCAGCGAAGGCTGCCCTCTCACGCCAAATGGTGAGTTACGTTAAACAGGAAGCCAGGAATCCAACTTTTGATACATTGTTGCGGATCGCATTGGCTCTGGGGGGAACTTGGACGATGTAATCCGAGGGGCGCGGGTTGCCACTTCACTACAGAGACCCAAATAACTCCAACATTCCGAGTTCTGGAAGTTTCATCGTTTTCCCAGAAAAAATACTGGTCCAATCACTGTATAAGTCGAGTATCGTTCGATGATCCGTTTGCGAAGTTTGAAGAAACTCTTTTCGGGCGATTCCTCAGCGTAAATTACCGCTTGCCGAGCCACACCCAGTGCGCGAGCAGCCTGCGCGCGATTCATTCCAGAGGCAATCCGGAACTTCTTCGCAGCAGCCGCGAGTTCGTTTGCGGTTACAGGTGTTTGTTTTGCCATGCGAGCATTTTAAGAAAAGATTGCCTGGCTTGCCACTTTTTTCTTGCATGGAGTAATCATAATAATTACTTATAGGTCTTATGAAACCAACCGTGCACGAACACAGCCCAACAAAATCTGTGGGCATCTGGATTCGGGTCTCGACCGAAGACCAAGCTCAAGGGGAAAGCCCCAAACGGCATGAAGCGCGGGCCCGCCTCTACGCCGAAGCCAAGGGCTGGAACGTCAAAGAGGTGTATCATTTGGAAGGGGTTTCGGGGAAATCCGTGAGCAACCACGCGGAGTGTCGCCGGATGCTCGCGGACGTGCGCAGTGAACGCATTCAGGCGCTCATTTTTTCCAAGCTGGCCCGACTGGCGCGCAACACCAAGGAACTGTTGGAATTCGCGGACATATTTCGGGAGTGCAATTGTGACTTGGTTTCCCTGCAAGAGTCCATCGACACTTCGTCGCCTGCGGGACGCCTATTCTACACCATGATTGCGGCCATGGCCCAGTGGGAGCGCGAAGAAACCGTTGAGCGCATCAAAGCCTCCGTCGTAATTCGCGCCAGACTTGGGAGTCCGCTCGGCGGATCGACACCGTTCGGATATCACTGGAAAGACAAGAAATTAGTCCCCAACCCGCAAGAGGCACCCGTCCGGAAGCTCATGTATGAACTATTTCTACAGCACCGGCGCAAAAAAACTGTTGTGCGGCTCCTCAACGAGGCCGGCCACCGGACGCGAAAGGGTGCGCGGTTTACTAGCAAAACAGTGTCGCGGCTGCTTCAAGACCCGACCGCCAAAGGCGTCCACTATGCCAATCACACGACCCGCGACGCGCAAAATAAGAAATGCCTCACCAAACCTAAAGATCAGTGGGTGATTCACAAAATCGAGCCGATCGTGACAGTCGAAATCTGGGACCAATGTAACCGCATCATCGAAGCGACACACCAGAATCATCGCCCCCCAGCCAAGAAAACGGTTTATCTTTTCGCAGGAATTGCCCAATGCACATGCGGAATGAAGATGTATGTCCCCTCGAATAGTCCGAAGTATCTGTGTCGAGGGTGCCATAACAAGATTCCCATCGACGACCTTGAAGAAATATTCATCGGAAAGCTGAAGCAATACTCCCTCGCGCCAGACGAGATTCGAGCCTATCTTGACAACGCGAACCAAACGCTACGGGGAAAAGTTGATTTACTCCGAACCCAAGAGCATGAACTTGAAAAGATTACGCAAGAAATCACCCGCACCTACAAGCTGTACCAAGAGGGACAATTGGACAGCAGCGGCTTTGGGCGTTTCTATAAGCCATTGGAGGAGAGGAGAAAACAATTGGAAGCGAGTGTGCCAAAGATCCAATCGGAAATTGACGTCTGCAAGGTCGACACCCTTTCGGTTGAGGAAGTTGTTGCGGCAGCGCAAAACCTATCCCAGCACTGGCCCAGTTTAGACACCGAAACAAAACGTACCATTATCGAGGGAATCACAGAGAAAATCGTTATTAGCAAGGATGAGGTCATCATGACGCTTTGCAACATGCCAGCTCCCGATAGTGGGAATATGGCAAAAAGGTGGCGGAGAGAGAGGGATTCGAACCCTCGATACAGGCTTTAGCCCGTATAGCGGTTTAGCAAACCGCCGCCTTCAACCACTCGGCCATCTCTCCGTAGGAAACTGATAAGAACTCATCAATTCTATTGGCAAAATGTGGCAACGAAAGAACTGCCTACTGCTGACGACACTACACCACTACAGGTCGGATGGTCAAGAATGGGGTAGGGAACTGTCTGATTAACTTTATGTATCCTTTCCCTACGCATGCGATTGCATTGGAATAGCAACGATAGACGCGCTGACGCGCATTGTATTGACTTAAGTCAATGTGTTACCTGGTGGATTGCGTGACTATATGGTGCAAACAAATTTTCTGAAAGGCGATTACCGGTGGATGACCGGGTTGCTGGTTGTGAATTTGGGCATGGCAGTGCCAGTGTTGTTTGTGGCAAGTTTGATTGCCGTGACGTGGTTGGTCGGGTAAAACCATTGCGTCGTGAAAACGCTTCTGGTTATTTTGATTGGGATGCTGGCTGGTGTCGGCGGCTACACGTTTTTCTACGCCAACGGGCTGTCCTACCTGTCGAACGACCCGCGCGCCTGCGCCAATTGCCACATCATGCGCGAGCAGTTCGATGGTTGGCAGAAGGCCAGTCATCACGCAGTCGCCACGTGCAACGATTGCCATGTGCCGCACGATTTCATCGGCAAATGGCTGACCAAAGCCAGCAATGGCCATCATCATTCGGAGGCGTTTACGCTCCAGAATTTTCACGAGCCGATCCAGATTCGGCCCGGCAACGCCGCTGTGCTCAATGCCAACTGTTTGTATTGCCATCGCGATTATGTGCGCGAGATCACCGCGCATCGCACCAAGAACGATGAGGAATTGTACTGTGTCCGCTGCCACGACAACGTCGGGCACGGACCAAGCCGGTAAGGAGATCAAGCCATGAAAAAAATCGGATACATTCTGCTGGTTGTGCTGGCCGCCGCTGCGACGGTCGGCGGGTTGCTCTTGAAAGACAACATCGCCACCCGCAAGGAAGAGGCGAAACAGGTCGTGTTCAAGCTCGTCGATCTCACGGAGCAGACCACTGACCCCGCCGAGTGGGGCAAAAACTTCCCGCGCCAGTATGACGGTTACCGTCGCACCAGCGAACGCACCGGTACGGAGTACGGCGGCGGCGGTTCCGACACCCTCGCCACCGACAAGCTCAAGGCCGATCCGCGCCTGGTCACGATTTTTGACGGCTACGCCTTTGCGGTTGATTACCGGGCGCGGCGCGGCCACGCCTACATGCTCGACGACCAGCGTACCACCAAGCGCGTCACCCAGAAACCGCAGCCCGGTTCGTGTTTGCAGTGTCACGCTGCCAACACCGTGGCGTACCGGAAAGTTGGACTAGAAAACGGCGCCCCCGGCACGCTCGCCGACCCGCTCATCAGCGCCAACGGATACGCCCAGCTTCAGGCTGGTTTCGAGAAAGTCTGCGCCATGAGTTACAGCAACGCCACGCAGCTTGTCGAACACCCGGTCGCCTGTGTGGATTGCCACGACCCGGTCTCCATGCAACTCCGCGTCACGCGCTCCGGTTTTATCAACGGCATCCGTGCGCTCGCCGCGTCCCCGGCGCCGGTGCCGCATCTGCCGTCCATTGAAAAATGGCGGCACGGCGACCGGCAGACACCATATGATCCCAACCAACTCGCCAGCCGGCAGGAGATGCGTTCGTTTGTTTGCGGCCAGTGCCACGTCGAGTATTATTGCGGGCCGAAGACGACCTTGTTCTATCCCTGGAACAATGGCTTGAAGGTCGAGCAGATTGAGGCGTATTACGACAACTACCAATTCCCCGATGGACACCGGTTTTACGATTGGAAACATGCCACGACCGGCGCCGAAGTGTTAAAAGCGCAGCACCCCGAATTTGAGATGTGGAGTCAAGGCATCCATGCCCGTAGCGGCGTCGCCTGTGCCGATTGCCACATGCCCTACCGGCGCGAAGGCGCAATCAAGATCAGCGACCACTGGGTGCGCAGCCCGTTGCTCAACGTCGCCAACGCCTGTCAGGTCTGCCACCATTTCCCTGAAGACGAAATCCGCGACCGTGTCGCGCTCATTCAGGATCGCAATCATGAACTCCTCAGTCGCGCCGAGGACGCGCTCGTGTCCCTCATCCAGGCCATTGGCAGGGCAATTAAAAACGGCGCGACCGACACGCAATTAGCGCCGGCACGCGCTCTTCAGCGCAAAGCGCAATGGCGCATTGACTTCGTCAATGCCGAGAATTCAATGGGCTTCCATGCCCCGCAAGAAGCTGCGCGCATTCTTGCTGAAGCGATTGACTACGCCCGGGAAGGCGAGATCGCCGTGCTGACAATTCAAAAATAACCGGCTTTAGTGTGGATGCTACGACGACTCTGCGCAGTTGTTAGGTGCTGGGGATAATCTTTTGGACGAGGCGTTGGATGCCTTCTTGGGCGAACTCACTGGGCGGATAGAGTTTTTGTGCTTTCAAGTACCATGCGAGGCTGGAACCGAGTTGATCTTTCTGTTCGAGTTGCTGGGCGGTGCGGACGCTGCGGACGAATTCGGCTGCCTCGGTGGTCAGATTAGCTCGTAACTCGTTGAGTTTGGTGTCATCGGGGAATTGTTTGGACATCCGTTCAACGCCTTCCCAAGCGCCGAAGTAATCGCCGCGTTTGGCGATCTCGGTGCTGCGTGCGATGGTGCCTTCGACGACCTGCATATCTTCCAACACTTTCTTGAGTTGTTCCCGGCGCTCGGGATAGATCGCGGTGGCGGCGATGAACCGGAGTTTGTCATCGAAAATCTGGCGGTAGTTGTGCTGGCTGAGCAGTCGTTCGAGATCGGCCACCGCCTGTTGCTGGACATCAGCTTGGGAGAAAATCAACTTGGAAACCTCGGCCAGAGCCGGGTTACGCGGCCACATTGCAGTTGCCTCGCGAAGTTCATTCTCCAGCGTCGCCCGGTCACCACTGACGGCGGCGTTTTTAGCCTTGGCCAAATGCATTAGGCTGACCGTTCGGGCGGTCTCGATTGCGGCGCGCGGTTGGGAACTGTCGAAATCCTTGGCCATCGTTTCCATTTCCTTGACCAGGCTTTCGGCGAGAGTGAAATCGCGGACATCGAGCGCGGAAATCAGGCGGTTGGATTTCTGTGTGAAATCGAGCGATTGCTGTTTCATGTCACGGGGCAACGTGCGAATTTCGGGCATATATTCGCCGACAATGAACGATTCGGCCAACCGTTTAGTGGCGCTTTCGAGTTCGTTCTTGCTTAGCAGAAAACGGAACGCATCCACACCTTCGTGGACATCGCGCATGGCTTCATTGGCCAGTGAATCGAGTACGCCAACCGTCGGTGGCATGCCGGTACCTTTGGCGAATAGTTCTTGCGTGTCTTTGCCGACTTTCAGGCTGGTATCGCCGTCGCTAAACAGGTGGCGATAGAATCGCGTAGCCATAACAACATGTTGAAATCGGCGTTGCATAAAAAATTGGACGATTAAAGCCTGAAACTCAATCCGAGCTTGAACTTCTGAAACTTCACGCTTGAGAGTGTTGCCTTTAATCAAGACGTTGACTTCGGCCAATCGCTGTAGGTGTGGTGCCAGTCGTAGATCACGCGCTTGACTATCCTGTTGGACACCCTGTTGTTGGTTTTTGCCGGATTGCTTACCCGATGCTGAGTTTAATGGTTGCTGCTCAACTGCCATCCGTGCGTTCCACTCATGTACCGAACGTTGATGTTCCAGTTCTTCGTTGGCTTGGATCAGCCGGTCCTGCGCCCGTTTGGCCATCCAGACACTGTACACGGCATCAGCTAATGCATCGCAGAGATGAGAATCGACGATGTAGTTGGACGCTTGTGGCAGCACCTTCCAAGCGTCAATCAGGTTCTTTGGCGTGTAGTTTTCGGGCGCCAGTTTTTTTAGGACATCGCGGAGTAGTTGCTGATATTGTAAATCTTCTTCGGTAGTTTCTTCAGGTGCGTTCAGGTACTTCTCGAATCGCGCTTGGAAAAAGCGCTGATTATTGACGTTCCAGTGTTTGCCATCCCATTCGAGAATCTCAGTGCCCGGATTGAACGCCGGCATGTCTTTACCGAGGAATGAACCACCACCGGGAGCGGGAGACTGGTTGCCGGCAGGACTGGCCTGGGACTGCTGTGGTGCCGGCGCGGAACCGGGAGCCGGTGCCGCATCTGGTACCTGAGCCGGTGCGCGGAATGCCAGCCCAAGACAAACGATCAAGATTAATGAAATCCGTTTCACACTTTACTCAGATCTTTGGTCTTGAGAATGCCTTTTTCGTCAACTTCGATTTGGAAGATGAACCGCTGGCCTTTCTCAATGGTAACGTAGTTGAACTGGGCCGGAATCAAAATTGGCAATACGTTGATGCCTGAACCAGTTTCGACTTCGATGGAAAATAGTCGGCCGGCTGTCGGTGACCACGCCAGTGAGTTCCAGATCGTGCCGGTAACTTTATAAGTGTTTCCGCGCAGGCTATTGGAATTTTCCAAATAGGCCGACACGTTGAGTGGCGTGAGTGTGCGATAGGGATTATTAATCTTGCTGAGCAAGATATAACCGACCTCAATGGCACCGATGATGACGATAATTATGCCAATAACCCAAGCCGGGTTAATTGAAAAGTTAGCACGTCGAGCCATAAACCACGATCAATCTACGTACAGCTGGACGAGATTGCAACGCTGATTTCACGTCGCGTTACTCCCAACGGCTTTGTTTACAACCAAGGTAAGAGACCAATACGCCGATAACAATGTGGCAGGCTAATGCCCAGAAACAGAGTACCAGTGGCGACAGATCAGTCGGTGTGACTAATTGGACGACATCGTAGAACCGGGTGTCTTTCATCGTCTGCAACACGCCCGACCAACTCCAGTAGGCCGCGATAAATGGCCTAGTCAACCACCGGAAGACTTCTGGTAAGCCTAGTACGGCGCCGGACAATGGCAATTGAAATCCGACGAGGTAAATCGAGACCAGCGAAGCTTGCTCGGGAGATTTCATTAGGCTGGAAATTGCCAGACAGATCGCCGTCATCGCACCATTGGCCAGCAGTAGTAGGACAATTTGGGATAATAGATCGCCGGGAAAATGGCAAATGCGATTGACGAAAACCGCCATCCAGATTGATTGAGCTGCGACGAGCACGAACAGGAAGCAAATCTTGCTGGCAAGATAGCTGATCGCGTGCAAACCGCCGAGCTTCTCCTTTTCAAAAATCAGCCGTTCAGCCGCCACTTCGCGGGCGGAATTATTCGAGCCCATCAAGGTCAACAGAACCACTTGGACCATGACTAGTCCGGAGACCAGCCGGCCGATCTTGGTGGATTGGATAATAAACGCGTTGGCTTCACGGAGTTGGTCAAGAACATTGACGTCAGACGTCATGCTCAAGTTCTGGATTGCCGGCAATCCTTCAAGCGCAAAAATTACGACCAAACACGGAAATCCAAACAGTAAAGCGAGATGCATCCAGACCTGACTGCGATCACGGAAGAAAATCCTCCAGCGTCGTTCCATCAGCACGAAAAATTGAACGACTGGATTGGGTGTTTCCACTTCGCGCACCATCTGCCGCCAGTCGGTTGTGGTCGGTAACTCCGCCGGTGTCGATTCAGTTTCGGTCGGGTCGAGTGTAGCTGGCGTGGACGGATGCTGTAGTATGTTGTAAGTGTCTCGTTTTTGCAGCCAGGAGTTGTGCCAATCAATGGCTGGCTGGATTGCCAGCTTTGGAAAGACTTCCTCGGGACTGTTGACCTGAAAATATTCAAGCAATTGCGGAACAGGTCCATGATAGACGAGGCAGCCATGGCACATTACCGCAACAGAGTCGCAGAGTGCAATGTGGCGCAAGTTATGAATGATATTCAACACGATCCGGTCGCGGTTGCGCGTGAGCCGGTGCATTAACTGCATAATCTCGGCTTCCGATTTCGGGTCGAGTCCGCTGGTCACTTCGTCGCCAATTAACAGCGATGGATAACTAACCAGTTCCAGCGCCAGTCCGAGCCGGCGCTTCTCTCCACCCGACAACACTCGCACCCGGCGGGCGGCAATTGGAAGCAACCCGACTTCATTCAATATCGAGTCGGCATGCAGATCGCGGCTTTTGCCGGTCAGGCACTTGACGCGGAGTCGCATCGCGTCGCGCATGCTTTCCAAGATCGTCAGATGATCGTAAGCGATGCTGAACTGTGGCACGTACCCGATGTCATACGGCGCGATGTCATCTTCTTCGAGATCTTGTCCTTTCCAATGAATGGTTCCTTCGGTGTGCGAATGGACGCCGGCGATGACCTTGACGAGCGTACTCTTACCACTGCCGGCAGGACCGATGATAGCCAGATGATGGCCTAGCGGAACCTGCAATGATACGTTTTGCAGCAATGTTTGCGTTTGCGGCTCTTTCCCAACCCGCAACGTAATGTTTTGCAAAGCTAACACGAAAAACAGACTAGCCCGGGAGCGGATGGTTTTCAATCTCAACGATTGCACTGCCAGCGCACCCAGACTATCATCCAAACGATGCGTACCAAGTCGCCAGCAAACTCGGGACAGCCGCGCCGCCGGTGGGGACGGATTTTAGTTTGGACCATAATCAGCGCAGCGGGGTTAGGGATGATCAGTTGTATGGTGGTTTCGTTATGGTTGAATTCGTACCTGCACAGTGACGCATTTCGCGCGCTGATTAGTCAGAAGACCTCTGCGCTTTTTCATGCCACCGGACAGTATCTGCCGTTTCGCTGGACCGGCTTTTCGGTTTACTCCGATGGTTATCAGGCGCGGGGCGAATTTGGTGCGCCATTCAATGAATTGCAAGCCGACCAGATTCGTGCCGAGTTCCAACCGCAGGGCGTGTTTCGCCACGCTTTGCAGATTGATGAATTGGTGGTTCAACGTCTCCAAGTCAAATTCGGACGCCAAGACGGAATGGAAGTTCAATCAATCGTTGCCGGCAATGTGGATCGGCGGGACACCGCTACCATTTCGCACACCACCGCGAGTGAGTCATCGCATTCGTCGTGGATTCCCGATCGGCTGGAGTTGCGGCGGACGCAGATCCATGATGTAAATTTGTCTTGGTCATTGCCCAGCCAGACAGGCAGCGTGCGGCAGGTGCGGGCAACCATTGAGCCAGAAGACAACGCATGGGTGGTGACCGGGAGCGGTGGACAACTTCGTCAGGCAGGTTGGCCGGTATTAAACGTCGATCATGTACGACTGCGCTATCAATCGTCGGAACTGTTTATCACCGATGGCCAGCTCAAGCTTAGCGAGTCAGAGAATGTGAACGTTAGCGGCCAGATCAACTTCGAGCCAACTCCGTCCCTCGATTTACAAGTCAAGCTCAACGGCATGGTCATCACACCGTTCCTGCCGGTAGATTGGCGGGCAAAGGTGAAAGGCGTAGCCACCGGTAACGCGCGTATTTGCGGACGACTGGATGACGCCGAGACGCTCACCGCTACCGGGAAGCTCAGTTTGGCTTCGGCCCAACTCGAAGCCTTGCCGGTACTCGATCGGATTGCGCTGTTCACGCGGACCGAACAGTTCCGTCAATTTGCGCTCCAGAAAGCGTCAGCGGATTTTGCTTGGACAAAATCGAAACTGACAATTCACCGGCTGCTCTTGGAATCCGAAGGCCTGATCCGGGTTGAGGGCGGATGCGTAATTGAGCGAGGTAAACTGGAAGGTCTGTTTCAAGTGGGAGTGACGCCGACCAGTTTGCGCTGGTTGCCCGGGTCGCAGACACGGGTTTTTACTCTGGAACATGATGGTTATGTCTGGACACCGGTCCGTGTTACCGGACCGGTGGATGACCTAAAAGAAGATCTTAGTCAGCGGCTGGTGGCGGCGGCTGGGACAGAACTTTATGAAGGTATCAAAGGCACTGTTGAGAAAGGTGCCCGCGATCTGCTCGACTTGGTGAAACCGCTCGTGCCTTGAGTTGCGCTACTGCCCAATTTTAATCGATGTTTCGCTATTGTTGCGCCAAGCAGTTTCGAGGCTCTTGCGCAATTTCTCAATGTCATCGAGGTTGTCTAACCGGTATTCCACAGTGTGTGCATGGGTGGTGGTGGGATAATTTTTTACGACCTTCTTCCAGAACGGCTCGACTCCTGCGCCTTCCACGCGACCGGCAACATCCTGAGCCCGTTCTTGAGCTTTGTCGATCACTGATTGGCCAATTCCGATTGGCGATTTAAGCACCAGCGGTTGTAGGAAATAAAACCGGGTCACCACGGCACCGGTGGTTCCGATGGTAAGTTCCGTAACACGCGCTGCGCCATCCACTACATACTCGTGGACGCTCACTGAGGAGATGGTCGACATGCTCACTGTGTAAATCCCACCCGGTAGTTCACAACGCCAGAACGCTGCTTGAACTACCGAAACCGCACTCGATACTAAAACGATTACTAAAAATATTCTTTTCATAGTTTCAGTCACTCTTGATTGATACTGATTATAACTATAATCAATGATCTTCGGGAGTCGAGTCTTCTTAGAAGCGGCGATAATTTCCTTGCAGAGGTCTCCGGTGCAGTCCATATGCTTCCCACGGACGATGACGAACCACGATTTATTGATGGGCCAGGTGCCGGCAGAATTACGCAACCGACCGGAGGTGCATAACCTCGGGACGGACCCGTGCGTGTTCAGCGTGCGCAGCGACCTGGCCATTGACGGCACGGCCCAGGATGTGTGGGTGATCGTGACGCAGTCGAAAGTGTTTGCGATGGCGACCGGCGATCAGTCGAGCGCGCCGGTCACGGGGCCGTTCCTGCTGAAGGATGTGACGAAGGTGCGGACGTTTCACACGGTCGGGAGCGCCTTTCTCCAGTTGTTGACCGATGGGGTCTATGTGGACGTGGTGCGCTACAGCAACGCGCGCCGCGAGATATTCGGGAAGGTGCGCGCGGAGTTGGAGCGGTTGGTGAATGGCAAGCCGCTGAACACGGAAGCGCTGACGCGGGCCAGCGAGTTGGTTTGCCCGGAGTGCGGGCTGCCGTTGCCGGCACGGCGGGCGGTCTGTCCGCGGTGCTCAGGTGGCCGGAGCATCTTCTTCCGGTTGCTCAAAATGATGACGCCCTACCGGCGGTTCATCGTGTTGCTGCTGACGATGATGGTGGTCGGGGTTGGCCTCGATCTTTTGCCGCCGTATCTGACGCGGATCCTCGTGGATAAGGTCCTGATCCCGAAACTCCACATCGACTGGCTGCCGCTGATCTTGTTGGGGTTGGTCGGGGCGTCGTTGGGCCGGAATTTCTTGAACATCTTCATCGGGCGCACCAGCAGCTTTATCGGCACGCGGATTACCAAGGAATTGCGGGAGCGGTTGCAGGCGAAGTTGATGAGTTTGAGCGTGGACTACTATGACCGGCATTCCGCCGGCAGCCTGATGAGCCGGGTGTTGTGGGACGTGGATTATTTTCAGGGGTTCGTATCGCAGGTGTCGGAGGGCTTTCTGTTGAACGTGCTGCGGGTGCTGGGGATCGGGGCGGTGTTGTTCTCGATGAACTGGCATCTGGCGTTGCTGGTGCTGTTGCCGGTGCCGTTCGTGGTGGTCGGAACGATGTTCTTTTGGAAATACATTTACCCGCAGTATTACCGGCTCTGGGACAGCCAGTCAAAGATGTCGCAATTGTTGACCGGCCTGTTGCAGGGAATCCGGTTGGTGAAATTGTTCGGGCAGGAAAACCGCGAGCAGCAGCGTTTCAGCGAATCGGCCAGATACATGCAGGACGCGCGCCGGTCGGTGGAGATGAGCGCCGCGACGTTCGGGCCGATCATGGGGTTCGTGTTCGGCCTCGGCGGATTGATCATCTGGTACGCGGGCGGGCATCGCGTGCTGGAAGGCCACCTGACGCTCGGTACGTTGATGGCGTTCTTTGGGTACATGGGCATGTTCTACGGGCCGATCTCGGCGATGAGCATGTTCTCCAACTGGCTGACCGGGTTCCTGTCCGCCGGTCAGCGCGTGTTCGAGGTGCTCGATTCGAATGTCGGCATCACCGACGATCCGGATGCCGTGCGGCTGGCCGACGTGAAGGGGGCGATTGAGCTGCGCAATGTGACTTTTGGCTACGACCCGTACACCCCAATTCTCAAAAACGTCAGTATCAAGATCGAGCCGGGCCAGTTTGTCGGGATCGTCGGCAAGAGCGGCTCGGGCAAGACGACATTGGTCAATCTCATCTGCCGGTTCTACGATCCACAGGACGGGCAAGTGTTTATTGATGGCCAGGATGTCCGGAAGATTACCCAGCACGACATCCATCAGCATGTCGCGCTGGTGCTCCAGGAACCATTTTTGTTTCGCGCCACGATCATGGACAACATCGCCTACGGCCGGCCCAACGCCGCGCCGCTGGCGGTGATGGATGCTGCCAAGTCCGCCAACGCCCATGATTTCATCGCCCGGGCCCCGGCCGCTTACGACACCAAGCTGGGCGAACGTGGCGCCGGCTTGTCAGGCGGCGAGCGCCAGCGCATTAGCATCGCCCGCGCGCTCCTGTGCGACCCGAAGATCCTCATCCTCGACGAGGCCACCTCGTCGGTGGACACCGAATCGGAACAGGAAATCCAGAAGGCGCTCTTCAAGTTGTGCAAAGGCCGCACGACGATTGCGATTGCCCACCGGCTCTCGACATTGAAGAACTCCGACGTGATCTATGTGATCGACGACGGCAAAGTGGTCGAATCCGGCTCGCACGAACAATTGTTGGAATTGAAGGGCGTCTACCACAAGCTGGTCCGCATCCAGACGGAATTGACTCGGTTGGAAGTGTAACCATGAGCGACACCATCTCCCCACAGCCGGCCGATAGCCGGCTCGTCGTCACCGGCGTGCGCCGGTTGACGCCGGCCACGGCCAAGATTTTTGAAGGCGCGTTTGCGCTGTTGCATTGCGCGGTCACAGACGACCAGATGTACCGGGGTGTATTCGCTGTGTTGATGTTCCCGATCCGGCATCCGGACCGTTACATCTCGCTGCGCTTTACCGGCGAAAAAGACAAAGTGCGTGAGATTGGCGTCATTGAGGACTTGAGCGCTTTCCCCGAAGAAACTCAGAAACAGATTCGGGCCGTCTTGAAGAAGCAGTACCACGAGCACATCATTCACCGGGTCTACGCCGTTCGCGATGAATTCGGCCTGCTCTTCTTCGACGTGGAGACCCAGCGCGGGCGACAGGAATTCATGATGCCATGGCGGCACGACCGAGCCGAGGATTTCGGCGCTGGTGGCAAGGTGCTGCTCGACGTGAACGAGAACCGCTTCATCGTTCCCGATGTGATGGCGTTGCCCGCCAAGGACCAGCGCCGTTTCACGAATTATATTTATTGGTGAGTAACGTTGCGACAACGAAGAGGAATGAGCTACACAATTGCCAATGTTAATTGAAACCTTTGTTGCCGGTCCTGCCGAAACCAATGGGTTCCTCATTGCTGATCATGCCGGTGGACAGGCGGTGATCATTGATGCGCCGCAAGGCACAGCGGCGGATTTGACAGCGCACGCCCGGCACTGGAATACGCCAGTCGCTTATCTCCTCAACACTCATGCCCACTGGGATCATTACTGGGACAACGCCGAGATCCAGCGGTTGACCGGCGCGAAATTTGGGATTCATGCCGAGAGCGCGCCGTTGCTGAAATTACCACAAGCCCGGATGTGCGGACTTAACGCCGACATCCCGTCGAGCACCCCGGACTTTTTCCTGACCGAAGCCGCGTCGGTAATTGTTGGCGACTTAAAATTCGAGGTGCTGTATTGTTCCGGTCACTGTCCCGGTAGTGTGGCGTTGTTTGAGCGCAAGGAACGCGTTGTCTTTACCGGCGACGTGTTGTTTGCCGGCACGATTGGTAGAACTGACTTGCCGGGCGGCGACTTCGATCAGCTCGTGGATTCAATCCGCCGGCAACTCCTGCCGCTTGGTGACGATGTGCAGGTTTACGCCGGTCACGGCCCGGTCACCACCATTGGTCGGGAACGCCGCACAAATCCGTTTCTTACTGGTCGGTAACGGCCTGGACGAGGTTGAGCAGGAAGTCACGGTTGTCAGCGGTGACGTAGCGCATTTGGCCACCCATCCGACTGAAGGTTTTGCAATACCGGAGATAGTACGCCGGGTTATCCATTGGCGGCTCACCGGCAGTTTGCCAGTCCCACGACGACTCGGCCAGATCCACGACGACGATAAAATGGTTGGTAATGCTTTGCCCTTGTTGCCGGTGCAGATTTTGCGCCATCGCCAGTGACTTCTCGAAAACCATTGGCGACATCACCGCGGAGCCGACTGAGAGATACACGCCGCCATCGAGCTGGTTCACATTGTGAGCGAATGCCAAAAAATCGCGTTCCGCGGTGCGCCCGATGGCCGCGCCGCAATTCATCGGGTGGCAATAAATAATGTCGTGGCCGAACATCGGGTGGCCGGTGAATGGTACCCCGAGCCGGTACGCCGCCGCTTGAATACTGAAGCGTTTGAACGGATGCGGCACCTTGCGGAAACCGGGCGTGAGTTTAAACTGCGCGATGACTTCACGAAGATCAGCCGCCGCACCGGTGGTTTGGGATTGTAACTCTGCCACGGGCGGAATCGTCAAACCCTCGTTTTCAATGAGTGCGCCGATGGATTCGCCGTAGCCTTTGCCCTCATATGCGCCGACGATGAGCGCGAAGTTGATGTTGAAGCCGGTCTCTTCCCAAATTCCAAATTGTCCTTCCGCAATGTACCGGCGCACGTCTTCGGTGCTCTGGCCATGGAAGGCAAATTCCCAATCGTGGATGATGCCGGCGCCGTTTGTGGCGAGGTGCGTGACCCAGCCGGTCTCGATCAAGCGGATCAAAATTGGCGCGAGGCCATTTTTGATGGTGTGTGCACCGAACGCCAGCATGACCGGCTTGCCCGCGGCCCGGGCCGACCGGATTCGTGCCACGGTTTCGGTGAGGATCGCCTGATATTGCGTCGGTAACGGTCGCACTGTGGCATCTGGCGTGATCTGAATGTCTTCGATGGCGGCCTTGCTCTGGCGAGCGCTGAGCGGTTGGATGCTTAGTTGCCGGCGGTCGAATTGCGGGTGCATAAATTGTTGCCGGGATTATTTGCACTATGCCGGTGCAAATGGAAAGCTTGTTTTCACTGGCATCGCGCCAGCAACGGACATATTCTCGGTGCTCGTGAATTGGAAACCATGAAACCGCTGGTCATCGCCCATCGCGGATTTAGCGGCCGGTATCCCGAAAACACATTGGCTGCCATTCGCGCCGCGATCCAACTCAGCGTGGACTTAGTGGAAATTGACGTTCACGAAACCGCTGACGGCCAACTTATCGTGTTTCACGATTACCGGCTGAACCGGATTTGTGGTGTGCCCGGCCGCGTGCGCGACACCACCGCCGCCAAGATTCGGGCACTCAATCACGCCGTCCCGACACTCGACAAGGTCCTCCAAGCGTGTCGGGGTAAAACCCGGTTGCTCATCGAAATCAAGCGCGCTGATCCCGGTAAAGTCGCTGTCGCAATTCGCCGGCACCGGATGCAGCGGCAGGTAATTGTGTTTGCCTTCTCAGCGAAACGGCTGGCAAAGTTTGCGACGGCAGCTCCGGAGATCACGCGATTTGGCCTGATTGACCGGCAAGATTGGAATCGCTTGTCGGTGCCGGTAGCTGGCATCGGTTTGAACCATTGCCGCATCCAGTCGCCGCAAATGGTGGCCCAGTTTCACCGGCGCGGTTGGCAAGTGTTTGCGTGGACCGTCAACCAACCCCATGTGATGCGTCGGCTTCGCGACTGGGGTTTAGACGGATTGATCACGAACTTTCCCGATCGCGCTATGCTTTGCCGGCGCGCCTGAGAAATCTGGCTGGCCAGTTCTGAACTTGCACACCGGGCGGGTTTGGGTATGCTGCCGGCATGTTGCAAATCATTTTTAGCCGCATCAGCGCTCGCGACCTGGCGGCGATGCCGCGGCCATTGCAAATCGAGTTATTGGACGGGTTTCAGGTGTTGCCGGCTGATTTCGAGCACGCCGGCGAAAAATTCGGCCAGCTCACGCGCGGCGGCAAGCGCATTTACCGGTATCGCGTGAAAGATTACCGGATTTATTTCGAGCGCCAAGACGGGCTGGTCAATGTCCTGTGCATCCTCCACAAAAATTCGTTGAAGGACTTTTTCTTTCGCAGCAAGTTGCCGATTGGTGAAGACAAATTGTTACAGGACAATCCGAAATTCTGGCAGTTAGTGGAATCCAGTCAGGCCAAGAGCGTCTGATCTTTCTTTCCCGGCCAAATCAACGACGCCGCGACGGCGACCGCCAGCACACCAGCCACGATTCCAAGCGTGAGACCGGTCGGAATCTGAAAACAGCCGGCCAGCAGCATTTTGGCGCCGATTAACACCAGAATCAGGCACAGCCCGTAGTGCAAATGATGGAACAAGCTCAGCGCGCCTTGCACCGCGAAAAACAACGCTCGCAAACCCAGCACGGCAAAAATGTTTGAGGTGTAGACAATCAGCCGGTCCTGCGAAATCGCTAGCACGGCTGGAATTGAATCCACTGCAAACACCAAATCCATCGTCTCTACCACGACCAGCACCAGCAACAATGGCGTCGCCCATGTCCGGCCATCACGCCGCACGAAGAAACGGCCGCCGACATACTCAGGCGTGACCGGCAATAGGCGGCGAACAAGTTTCAAGACTGGATTCTTTTCCGGCGACACCGTCTGGCCTTTGGCCAGCGCCATCTTCATGCCGCTATAAATCAGGATACCGCCGAAAATGTAAATGACCCACTGGAATTTCTGGAGCAACGCCACGCCGGCCACGATGCAGACCGCCCGCAGCACCAACGCGCCGAGAATGCCCCACAGCAACACCACGTGCCGGTAGGTCGCCGGGACGGCAAAGTATGAAAACACCAGTAGGAAAACAAACAAATTGTCCGCGCTCAGCGATTCTTCGATGAGGTAGCCGGTCACGAATTGCAGCGCTTGTTCTTCGCCACGGTAATGCGCCACCAAGCCGGCGAAGCCCAACGCCAGCGCCACCCACACCGCGCACCAAACCACTGCTTCCTTAAAACCAATGGCGCGCGCCCGGCGATGAAACACGCCGAGATCGAGCGCCAACACTCCTACGACCAGCGCGCCGAAAACTGTCCAAAGCAGCGCGTCCGTTGACATGACTGGCACGTCAGTTAGATGTGCGGGCCGGCGGCGCGGATTTTGGCGCTGGCACCAGTGTATTGCTCGAAGTTCTTGACGAACTTGCCGGCCAGTTCTTTCGCACGCCGGTCATAATCGGTTTTGTCGGGAGCGGCGGCACGCGGGTCGAGCAGTTCGGATGGCATTTCCGGCAAGGCCTTCGGAATTTCAAAACCAAAAACCGGGTCGTGCCGGAATTCGGCGCGGTCCAGTGTGCCGTTGAGCAGGTGCGTGACAGAATGCCGGTTCATCCAAAGCGGAATCCGTTGACCTTGGCCGAACGCATTGCCAACCCAGCCGGTATTCAAGAGATAACACGGCACGGAATGACGTTTCATTTTGTCGGCCAACATTTCGGCGTAAGTCTGCGGCGGCAATGGCAAAAATGGCGCGCCGAAACAGGTCGAGAAGGTCGGCGTCGGGTCTTTGCCCATGTTGGCTTCGGTGCCGGCCAGCGCGGCGGTGTAGCCGGCCATGAAATGATACATCGCCTGGGCCGGGTTGAGCCGCGCAATCGGCGGCAACACGCCAAAGGCATCGCACGCCAAAAATACAATCGCTTTCGGATGGCCGCCCATGCCACCGGGCACGGCATTGGCGATAAATTCGAGCGGGTAAGCGCAGCGGGTGTTTTCGGTGATCGAGTCGTTAAAATAATCCGGCTCACGTGTGGCCGGATTAACCATTACATTTTCAATGACCGAGCCAAAGCGGATGGCGTCCCAGATCATTGGCTCGCGTTCCTTGGTGAGCTTGATGCACTTGGCGTAGCAGCCACCTTCAAAATTAAACACGCCCTGATCGCTCCAGCCGTGTTCGTCGTCGCCGATGAGACCGCGATTCGGATCGGCAGAGAGCGTGGTCTTGCCGGTGCCGCTGAGACCGAAGAAAAGTGCCACGTCACCACTTTTGCCGACGTTGGCCGAACAGTGCATTGGCAGGACGCCTTTTAACGGCAACACATAGTTCAGCACGCTGAAGATGCTCTTCTTCATTTCGCCGGCATACTGCGTGCCGCCGATGAGCACCGTCTTGTGCGCGAAATCCACGATGACGAACACTTCGCTGTTGAGTTTGAATTTTTTCGGGTCGGCAATGTACCGGCAGGCATTGATGACCGTCCATTCCGGCACGTGCGCATGCAGTTGCTCGGCAGTGGCTTTGCGGAAGAGCTGTTTGACGAACAAGCTGTGCCAGGCGAATTCGCTGATGATGCGGATCGGCATCTGGTAACGGGGATCCGCGCCGGCAAAACCATCCATCACAAACAGATCGCGGCCGCGCAAATGGTGCAGCACTTCTTGCCGGAGTGCGGCGTAGTTGTCGGCAGCGATGGGCTGATTGACTTTGCCCCACCAGATTTTGTCGTGCGAGGTTGGCTCATCCACAACCCACTTGTCGCGGGGTGACCGGCCGGTGCGGCTGCCGGTCAGCGCGTTCAATGCGCCACTGGCCGTCAGCGTGCCTTCGCTGCGCCGCACAGCTTCCTCGACAAGTTGCGCCACCGAAAGATTCCAATGCACCTTGCCGGGATGTTCCAAACCGTGATGTTCCAGACCGTAATGACTCATAATTGATTTCTTCCTCGCCACGCCGTTGCCGCCGGCGTGCGGAGCTTGTAGCGAACCGGGACGAAGTTCGCAACAAAAAAACGCGGAATCGGGCAGCGAAACGCATTTGTCATTGGCCACGACTACCGGTCTATGATAAAAAATGAGCGGACTCATGATCGGGACGCGGAACAGGACGAACATGAACCGGCTAGGGACATTGTCCCCGGCTTTTACTTTGATTGAGCTTTTGGTGGTAGTGGCGATGATCGCATTACTTGCCGCCTTGATGTTGCCGGCCCTGGGTAGCGCAAGGAATAAAGCCCGGCAGACAACCTGCATCAGCAACCTGCGCCAATTGGGGATGGCCACGCTCCTCTATGCATATGATTATACGGGCGTCCTGCCGGCGTGCAATGAAACTGCCGCCACGGGCAATACCGGTGTCAATCTGTGTTGGTTCTATGCGCTCGACCGGTATGTCCTAAATCTGATTCCGACCGGCACACCGCAACCGGCCCAGCAACTGGCGTTGATCAAGCAGGATCCGGTTTGGTTGCAGTTTGATGGCCGGTCCAGCACGAACTGGCGCTCCATCAAAATGAATCGCAAGCTGGTAGGGAACCAGAAGCAGGGAACCGTGGCCCTCACCAGTGCCGCGCCGCTGTGGCGGTTAATTTCTTCCATCGGCAATCCGGCGACCACCCCGGTGCTGTTTGATGGCCGGTGTCAGGATGACCAGCCCGGTGATCCCCAGATCATGTGGTTTCACGGGTGGGAACCCTACGTTGCGCTGCGGCATTGCGGCGGCGCGAATCTGGTTTTTGTTGATGGCCACGCCGTCTGGTCGAACAAAGGTTCACCGGGCAGCGGCGGCGGTTGGACGACCGGCACAACACCGTGGAATTGGTGGGTGCAGTGATAACCGAGGAAGCCTTAACTGATGCCCGGAGTGGCCGGCAAAATGATTTGTAAGGGCGTATAAATGATTTCGATGGGCTTCAAAACGACTTTGAAGGGCTTCAAAACGATTCCGAAGGGTTTCAAATTGATTTTGAAGGGCAACGAAACCGTTTTGCAAGGCTTCAAAATGATTCTGAAGGGCAGCAAAATGACTTTGCAAGGCAGCAAAATCGTTTTGTCAGGGGTCAAAACCCACGCGAAAAGGGCAGTTTTAGGCCCGACCGGCTTCTGGGATGGCTTGATTTGCAGTTACTTATGGCGGCGGGCCAGCTATGGGATGTACTGGTAGGAAGTCATCTGGATCTTTCCATTGATAAACTGGAATGTGGCCTGAATTTTTACCATCTGACCCGGAACGCCGTTAGTGTTATCGCCCCAGGGATTATAGCCGGCGCCACTGCCACTACTGCCACCCTTGATCGCCTGACCCCAGGCCAGAATCGTAGTCGTTCCGCCACCTTCGAATGTCGTGACCAGATTGGCGACAGCGCGGATCAGCGCCTCACGATTGGCGTCGTCGGTATAGGAAATGGGCTGTGTATTGCCGAATTTATCAGTGTAGGTGGTGAGATTGCTGATTGCGCACAGCTCGCCGACGTATGTCATCAGGTTGTTTTGGCCGGTGAAGTTAGCTGCGCCATTCGTCATATTGGCGCGATAATCACCAATCTCTTTGATAATCGCCGTGATTTTATCATCAGTGACGCCATCGATAGTATTGCCTGACCCCGGCAAAGCGCCGGAGTTGGCGTAGGCCGAGTTTGTGTACCACGAGTTTATAATCCCACTGAAAAGCGCAAACAGCGCTGGACTTTGATTGGCATTGGCCCCTGGCGCATAGATCCAAGCCGGTCCGTTGGTATCGGAATTAAGATTGATGCGGCCGGCCACATCAACAAGATCATTGACCCGGAAATAATCCAATAGCTTGCCTTCGCCATACGGATAGTTCGTGGCGGGTACGAAAGGTGTCGCATAGTTTGTCGCTGGCTGGAGCCGGATTGTCGCCCACGGTTCACCACGGTGGACATAGCCGATCTCACCGACGGAGACATAGAAGTTATTAGTCACAACCGCACTGCCAACTTTTGGAAAGACGTTCGTCTTGATAAAAAAGCTGTTGGTACCTTCCCGGGGGCCGGTATCAAGGTAATAGTTTGGATTATTTTGTGCGTAGATGTTCACGGTAGTTGGAAAACAAGTGGCATTCATCGCGCCGAGGTTGTAGTTGTTGGCGGTATTGTTGGTCTGGGTATAGAGGATGTTCATCCGCGGATCATCCGCCTCCAAATTGAGGATGACTGATGGACCCGCCATCCAGTTCGTGCCGGGAGCTACTCCAGCCGTGCTCCAAGGAGCGTTGTTTCCCCAGGCGATGTTATTTCCTGCCTGCCAGGATATGGCCACAACATTCGTGACTGGCTGAGAAATTATTTGAATGAGATTGGTTGGCGCGACCGAATTCGTTCCCCATAACTTGGCTTGCAAGAAGATATTTGTAATGATTATAGGGTTTGGTGGAACTGTTAACCCCTGATTGACCCCACCAACCCAATTTGAGTAATAACCAACAGCTAGCAAGTTTGTGAACCCAGGTCCGGTAGAGCGATAAACATTTGTGTTAATCGAAGGCGGGATTCCATTGGTTATGAAACCTGGTGCTGGTGATGAAAAAAGACAGCTCACCGACCAGCCAACATTTACCGCTATTGGTGATGTAGAGTTGGTAAAAACTGCCGATACGTTGGTGACGACCAAGTTGTTGGTATCTGGGAATCTACTAGGGTACGGATTCCAGAGTTCATTGGTCACAGACACTGAAGTACTGAACCAGTAATTGGTTTTCTTCGGGTTACCAACGCTGACGTTAGTGCACCGGTAAAATGTTGTGTCATAGCGAATATAAATTTGGTTGATATATGGCGTGGGTTTGATGCCGGTCAGAACGGTTGCATTGGCGCCGACTCCATTTGTAAAAACCGACGGGTAACGATTGGTGGTGTGAAAATCAATGAGGTTGAGGGCGATTTGGATGATCTTATTTGTGACTTGGGCTAGGTTATTGTTGTAGTTGTTGGTGAACTGCGGGAACTTCCGCAAGACGTTCGTCAACTGCGTTATGCTATTCGACAAGATCGCATTATTAAGCGCAGCACCATTCGTCATCAAATTCAGATTCACGCGGGAGCCAACATAGGTGCCATATAGATTGGGATCGGAGGACAGTCCGACCGACGCATAGCTACTCAAATTTGAGCCGGCGGGATCTGCCGCAAAGGGCGAGCCATTACCGCCATAGACTGGCTCCCAGCCAGGAGTTAGCGCTGAATCAATAGGAGGGTAGTTCGTATAGATCTGGGCCAGCGAATTGATCTTCTGGTTGCCGGTGTTCAGGCTTGGATAAACCTTGTAATCGGTCGGGTTGTGATTGATGCCATCACCGTTTTTGTCGTTGCTGCCTGTATTTCCGCCAGGGAAAACTGCATTAAGAATACCGCCGATCCACGGTGCGTTATAGCTTAGATTCCACCCATATTTGTAAGCGATGATGCAGTAGGCTGAATTGGTGACGGTCGCAAGGTTGTAGCCCAGTTTCAGTAGAAATTTCGGGAGGCTGATATCTGGACAGATGCCACGGGTGTAGTTGTTTGCGGCATTTGTCGTTCCGATATAACCATATCCAAAATTGGTGTCCGCCGGTCGCATGTAGAAGGCGTTGACGCCGCCGTAGGCATTAGCATGGCTGTCCCAGATATTGATATTGCCGATTGCATTAATGTCCACCAAGTTGCCCAACGCAACGTAGGCAAACCGGCCGCGCAAAACGCCATTATTGTCTCTGACACCAATCCAGTACGGCTCAACTGAACTCCGGCCGGGCTGACCATCGCGATCAACATAGTCATAACCATCAAACGGGTGTGTAATCGAATTTGGCCAACGATATGGCATGGGAACGCCGTTAAGATCATTACCAAAGGTGAGCAGCGATGTGTCAGTTGTATAATTGTCCAGCTTGGTGAAATCATTGGTCGAATAGATGAGGATAATACTTTGTGATGCCCCATTAGTTACAGCCGTAGCAACCTCGCCTCCAGAGACGACGAATCCTTTGTTTTGTCTGTAAATCTCCATTGCGGCGCGGTCCACGGCCATCTTGGCGAGGGCCTTGGCGAACGCCTGGTCATTGTAGGCGTTGCCGCTTTTGACTTCGGTGCGGGCGGTCAGGACAAACGCGATGGCCAGCAGGGCCACGATCGCCAACATTGAGAGGGTGACGACCAGCGCAACCCCGTCCGGCCGGTGATACCGGCGGTGGCAGTGTGACTGGTGAATAATGTTTGGCATATGATGCTCCGGTCTTGGCTAATTTTGTGTGCTTTGCGGCAGAAACACCCGACTCGTGTATTGATGAAGATTGTTTGTAAAGATGGTTTTAGCCGGATCGCTACCTAAGGTTGAATCCAGTTTGAGCGCGAGATTGTAGTTGGCGCTGTCAATGGCCCAGATGGTGATGCCAATTGATGTCGGCAGGGCGTTGGTAGTCCCCCCCCATGAAGTCAAAGGAACACCATCGTAATTAGTATAGAATTGAAAGGCAATCCCGACGATATTATCGGAGAGCGTCTTCCAGAAACCACTTGGAGGTGTGTAGGCAGTCCCCGTCAACGCACCGGTCCAGTCGACCGGAGGAACGGCATTCGTCGGATCATCGCCGCGTTGTATGCTCCACTTGCTCACGGTCACCCCGTAGGTGGTGGCTAACACTTGCTGTATCCCATAGCCGACGTTGACTACAACATTGCTAAGAAGACCTTCATCGGCGGCTAGAGTGCTTAGGCAATATAAACTTTGTGTGCTGATGGCACTGCTGGTACCGGTAAAAAGATAAGGAACCGGCGCGGATGCATAGATGGCGGCGCCGGTGGTGGAATAGTAGGTGCGCTCCAGATCGCGGGCGATCTGCTGCAGGACGGCCCGGACCGCTTGGTTTTTCTCCATCTGGTTTGAGCCGAGGGTCATCATCCGGTTGGCGTTGCTGAACGCCATGAACAACATCATCACGAGCAGGCTTAAAACTGCCAGCGCCGCCAGCAATTCAATCAGCGTGAAGGCCGCCCGCTTGTCGCGCCGCTTATTGAACATAACGATCCACCTCAGTGAAATAATAGTGCACGGTATTGGTGATGCGATTCACGGTCTTGGAGACGCTGTTGGTGGCAACGCGATACACGGCAATCTGGACGCGACTGGTCATGTTGGTGAGGCCCGCACACGCAGGGTTATTGCTGACAGAGAAAATTTGCGAGAAGCCGGTATTCGTAACTGTGGCGTCACTGATGTACCAAATCCCATCCACCGGCTGAGTGATAGACTCGGAATAGAAAGCACCGATGACATTTGTGCAGACGAAAGGGGCAGTGTTATTAACACTATAGTAGTTCGTGTTTGCCGCCATTTGCTGATAGTACGCAATTGCGTCCTCGCCGATGGCCATCATCTGCGTGTCGTCAGCGGCTTTGCGGACGGCGTCCATCCCGAGTGGAAACAGCGCCAGAATTCCCACGACACCAATCGCCACCACCGCCACTGCCAGCGCAACCTCAACCAGCGAAAATCCACGCACCGTGCGGTGGGCTTGGCCCAGTGTTGTTGAGTTAAGTGTGTTGTTCATGGTGCCAGGCTAGAAAGTAGTAGTATGCTTGGTAATGATGGCTTTGCCGGTAATGGGATTGATTGCGATCATGTCATTGGCGGGATAAGTTGGCGTTGGCACTGCCGGGTCACTGTTGGTATTCACATAGCCTTGGATCAGGTAAAACGTTGGTTGTTGGGATAGCGGTCGAATCTGGCCATATTCGTTGATATTCACAGACCAAACACTGACCGGCTGACTGTTAGAAAGGGGGAACGGAATATTTGCAATCCCAATCGCGCTCGGACCTGGACATCCTACAGGGTTGTTGTTATCGCCGAAAACCACGCCCGCCGGTAAATATTGGATCGGATCAATGTAGGTGTAGTTGGTGCCATTGGGACCGGTAGCTGACGGAGTGACGACACAGAAACCATAGGCGGTATAGTCCAAATAGTTCGAGCCGGAGGCGGCATTAAATGTGCCGGAGTACGCCACCACCAAACACACATTCGACGCGTTGACCAGAGCGTAGGTGCGGGCCATTGCCACGCGATCGGAGAACTGCCGGGCGCCGTTGTTAAGCGCATTCCCTTGTGTGATCCGGTTGATTGACGGCACGGCAATCGCCAGCAGCAAGCCGATGATGACGACAACAGTCAGCAGTTCAACCAATGTGAATCCAACGTGATTTTTGAAGTGTCGCATGGTGCCGTTACCAACTCGTGACATCGTCACTAGTGCCACAACTTCCGTCCGGACCTAATGACCAAACAGCAACTCCGCCTGAGATAGTGCTAGAACTACCAGAGCAATTGGTAGCAACCGAATTTATATATTTTGTGTCTAGTGCAATCTTGTAAGGTTTTTTCCACGGATCCAAAATGTGGTTGCTAGAATCAACATCCTTTGAAGAATAGTCTAGAAATGTAATATTGAGGCTGTTGCCATAGGTGCTGGTAAGGTAATCAGTTTTTAGATCTTGCGGTGAGCTTAAATCATCCGCACCATTTGGCCAGTAGCCGTATTGGCTGTTGAACGCCTTGAACGCAGTGGCGATGCTCAAGACGGTTGTTTTGGCCTTGGCGATTTCCGCCCTGAGCAAGGCCTGCTTGATCGCCGGGAACAGCAATGCGACAAGGATGGCGATGATCACGATGACCAACAGCATTTCAATCAATGTGAATCCGCGCTTGTTTTGCCGGGTTTTATTCATGGTATCTCCTGTTCATGCAGCGGGCGCATCTCAACGTGCTCCGCGATCGCGGAATTCCTGTTCGAGCCGTTCGCTCAACCATTGTTTAATCATGCTCTGGTAATTCAAATACCGGGACCGCGCCAACCGTTTTAACCGCGCCAGCATCCGCGGGTCAATCCGTAACGTAATCGTCGTGGACTCGCTTTGATCCATCCCGGCCAGCGACGACTCCATCAGCCGCGCGTCGAGCCGGTGCGCCATCCAGAATTTCGCCTCCTCCAATTCGGTGGCAAAAACCGGGATGTCCTGCCATTTGATTACGAGGTCCATTCGCGCAATTTCCTCTCGTAAAAATAATCTTCTTCCTCGGTCATCGTCCGCGCACAGGTAACGCGCACTCGCTTGCCATCCGCACGGAATACTGAAAAAAGACCGCGACCGTTCAGTGTTTTGCCGAGGCAGAATGCGCGTGATTCTTCGGCAAACCGCGGCGCGTCCGGGAATAATCGCAGGCTGTGTGGATCTTCAAATGCTTCTTCAATCTCGCGCATGGTAGGCGCCTCTTTCCCGTCAAATGGCAAATTTGACCAGTCAAAGTCCATAGTTAGTCACTACTATGTAAATACAAGTCCAATGCCAATTTGTCAAGCATTTCTGCTTAACTATCACCGGTTAAGGTAATTCTGTCTGGCCCATCAAATACCGGTCGCATTCACGAGCCGCACCCCGACCTTCATTGATTGCCCAGACAACCAAGCTCTGGCCACGACGCATATCACCGGCCGCGAAAACACCTTTGACATTGGTCGCAAATTTGCCGTGTTCGGCTTTCACATTTGTCCGCTCATCGCACACGATGCCGAGCGGTTTGAGCAGTGTATCTTCGGGACCGAGAAAACCCATCGCCAGCAACACCAATTGTGCCGGCAAAACCTTCGCACTGCCGGAGACTTCCTGCGGCATGAACCGACCCTTGTCGTCCTTCACCCACTCGACCTTAACGATTTCAAGACCTTTAACTTTACCGGCAGCATCGCCGATGAAGCGCTTGGCAGTGACGAGATATTGCCGGGGATCGGCACCGAAAACTGCCGCGGCCTCTTCCTGGCCGTAGTCCATTTTATAAACCTTGGGCCACTGCGGCCAGGGATTGTCGGTCGCACGCTGAAGCGGCGGTTGCGGTAAAATTTCGAGTTGCACTAAACTCTTGCAACCTTGGCGCAACGATGTGCCGCAACAATCTGTGCCAGTATCACCGCCACCGATGACAATCACATCTTTGCCCTTGGCGAGATTGAACTCCTTGCCGGCGAGCACCGCTTTCGTGTTGCCGGTCAAAAACTCCATCGCAAAGTGAATCCTGGCGAGTGGCCGGCCTTCGATGGTCAAATCACGTGGTCGGGTTGCGCCACCACACAAGACAACGGCGTCGAAATCTGTGCGCAGCTTGTCCGCCGGCAAGTCTTTGCCGACTTCGCAGCCGGTCACGAACTTCACGCCGGCTTTGGCCAACAAATCCACGCGCCGTTGCACGACGGCTTTGTCGAGCTTCATATTCGGAATGCCGTACATCAATAAGCCGCCGATCCGGTCGGCGCGTTCGTAGACGGTGACGGTGTGGCCGGCGGAATTCAACTGCGCGGCACACGCCAATCCAGCCGGTCCGCTGCCGACGACCGCCACTTTTTTGCCGGTGCGTTTGGCCGGCGGCATGGCGGTGACCCAGCCTTCCGCGAACGCCTTGTCAATGATTGAGCACTCGATATTTTTGATGGTGACCGGCGGATTGTTCATGCCGAGCACGCACGAACCTTCGCATGGCGCCGGGCAGACGCGACCGGTGAATTCGGGAAAATTATTGGTCTTGTGCAGCCGGTCGAGCGCCTCGCGCCAGAGGCCGCGGTAAATCAGGTCGTTCCATTCCGGAATCAGATTGTTGATTGGACATCCGCTGGCCATGCCGGCGAGCAGTGCGCCGTTGTGGCAAAACGGGATGCCGCAATCCATGCAGCGCGCGCCTTGCGTCCGGAGTTTGTCTTCCGGCATGTGTTCATGGAATTCCAGCCAATCCTTGAGCCGCGCGATTGGCGAACGATCGGCCGGCAACTCGCGTTGAATTTCCAAAAATCCGGTGGGTTTGCCCATGGCTTAGTTCCCTCCCACGCTGGCGGTTTGTTCGAAGGCCGCATTGACGGCGTCATCGCCGCTCAGACCGGCCGCCTGCGCGCGTTGAAGCGCGGCGAGCATGCGCTGGTAATCTTTCGGGATAACCTTCACAAATTGCAGTCGGCACCGGTCCCATTCGGCCAGCACTTTCCACGCGCAGGTGCTCTTGGTGTAATCGCCGTGACGAATAATCATTTGCCGAACATCTTCAATTTCGCCGGCGTCGGTTAATTTCTCTAGGTTAACCATCGCCGGGTTGCAGCGCGTGGCGAAGTCGCCGGCCTCGTCGAGCACGTAGGCAATGCCACCGCTCATACCGGCGGCAAAGTTGCGGCCGGTTGCACCGAGCACGACGACCCGGCCACCGGTCATGTATTCGCAGCCGTGATCGCCGACACCTTCGACAACTGCGTAAGCGCCGGAGTTGCGGACGCAAAACCGTTCACCGGCCACGCCACGGAAGTAGGCTTCACCGGCGGTTGCGCCATACAAGGCGACGTTGCCGATGATGATGTTTTCTTCCGGCACGAATGCCGCGCCGGCCGGCGGATAGACGATAATCTTGCCGCCGCTGAGACCTTTGCCGACGTAATCGTTCGCATCGCCTTCGAGCGTGAGTGTCATGCCTGGCGGAATGAACGCGCCAAAACTTTGGCCGGCACTGCCTTTGAAATTCAACTGGATCGTGTCCGCCGGCAAGCCGGTCACGCCGTGGCGTTTAGTGATTTCGTGGCCCACCATGGCACCGACGACGCGATTGACGTTTCGGATCGGCAGGGTCAACGACACTTTCTCACCGCGCTGGATGGCTGGCTTGCAGACTTCGAGCAAGACCTGCCAGTCGAGCGACTTTTCGAGGCCGTGGTCCTGCGGAATCTGACAGTACCGGCCGACGTTGGCCGGCACATTGGGTTGGAACAGAATTGTGGAGAGGTCAAGGCCGGCGGCTTTCCAATGGTCAATCGCCGGTTTCACACCGAGCCGGTCGGTCCGGCCGATCATGTCATTGATGGTGCGGAAGCCGAGCTGAGCCATGAGCTCCCGGACTTCCTGCGCGATGAACTGCATAAAGTTGACGACGTACTGCGGGTCGCCGGCAAAGCGTTTGCGAAGCTGCGGATCCTGCGTGGCGACCCCGACCGGGCAGGTGTTGAGATGGCAGACGCGCATCATGATGCAACCGAGCGACACGAGCGGCGCAGTGGCAAATCCGAATTCCTCCGCGCCCAGCAATGCGGCCACCACGACGTCGCGGCCGGTCTTGAGCTGGCCGTCGGTCTCGACGACGATCCGGCTACGGAGATTATTGAGCAACAGAGTTTGGTGCGTTTCGGCGAGACCGAGTTCCCATGGCGCGCCGGCATGTTTGATGGAGGATAACGGTGACGCGCCGGTGCCGCCATCGTGGCCGCTGATGAGCACGACGTCGGCGTGCGCCTTCGCAACGCCGGCAGCCACAGTGCCGACACCGACCTCAGAGACGAGCTTGACGCTGATGCGGGCGTGCCGGTTGGCGTTCTTCAAATCGTGAATCAACTCGGCCAAATCTTCGATGGAATAAATGTCGTGGTGCGGCGGCGGCGAGATCAGGCCGACGCCGGCCGTGGTGCCGCGCACTTTCGCGATCCACGGATAAACTTTTTTGCCGGGCAATTCGCCGCCTTCGCCGGGCTTGGCGCCCTGCGCCATTTTGATTTGGAGTTCCCGGGCCTGCGTCAGGTAGAGGCTCGTGACGCCGAACCGGCCGCTGGCGACCTGTTTGATGGCGGAATTTTTGGAATCGCCGTTCGGTTCGAGCGTATACCGGGCCGGGTCTTCGCCGCCTTCGCCGGTATTGCTTTTACCGCCGAGCCGGTTCATGGCGATGGCGAGCGCTTCGTGCGCTTCCTGACTGATTGAGCCATAGCTCATCGCACCGGTCTTGAACCGTTTGACGATAGACTCGACCGGTTCGACCTCTTCCAGTGGGATGGCCCGGGACATGAATTTCAACTCGAACAAGCCGCGCAACGTGCAAAGATGTTTGGCCTGCTGGTTTACGGCGGCGGAGTATTCTTGGAAAACTTTGAAGTTGCCGGTGCGCGTGGCGAGCTGGAGTTTGTGGATGGTTTCCGGATTGAACAAATGGTACTCGCCGTCTTTGCGCCATTGGTATTGGCCACCGGAATCGAGTGCCTCGCCGGCAGCCGGCCGGTCGGCGAACGCATGCTGATGCCGGCGCAAAACTTCGCCGGCGATGCCCTCAATGCCGATGCCTTCGATGCGTGAGGCGGTCCAAGTGAAGAATTTGTCAATCACCGCCGAGCTGAGGCCAATGGCTTCAAAGATTTGCGCGCCCCGGTAACCTTGGATGGTGGAGACGCCCATCTTGGCCATCGTTTTGACGACGCCTTTGGCGGCGGCTTTGACATAATGTTGCACGGCTGTTTTGTGGTCAATGCCGGTCAGGATGCCTTCGCAGATCATGTCGTCGAGCGTCTCAAAGGCAAGATAAGGATTAACCGCGCCGACGCCGTAGCCGATGAGCAACGCATAGTGGTGCACTTCGCGCGGCTCTCCGGATTCGAGAATCAGGCTGGCGCGGGTGCGCGTGCCTTCGCGGATCATGTGGTGGTTGACCGCTGAAACCGCCAGCAAGGCCGGGATTGGCGCGTGGTCTTTGTCCACGCCACGGTCGGACAGGATGATGAAAGTTTTGCCGGCTTTGAGTGCTTTGGTGACCTGCCGGCAAAGTTCGTCCACGGCAAGTTCCAAACCTTTTACACCGGCCGCGGACGGGAACAGAATTGGCAGCGTGACCGGCTTGAAGTTCGGTAACTGGCACTGCTGAATTTTGGCGAATTCCTCGTTGGTGAGGATCGGGCTGTTGAGCTTGATGTTGGCACAACATTCCGGTTGAGGATCGAGCAAATTGCCTTCTGGGCCGAGCGAGGTGCCGGAGCTGGTGACGATTGCTTCCCAGATCGAATCAATCGGCGGATTCGTGACCTGCGCAAACAGCTGCTTGAAGTAATTGTAGAGCAACTGCGGTTTGTCCGACAGCACCGCCAACGGCGTGTCGGTGCCCATTGAGCCGAGCGGCTGATTGCCATCGCGCGCCATCGGCAGCATCACCATCCGAATGTCTTCGAACGTGTACCCAAACGCCTGCTGCCGTGCGACAATGGTTTTGTGGTCGGTGGCCTTGGCCGGTATTGCCGGCAAGTCGGCGAGCGAGATGAAATGTTTGTTCAGCCAGAGCCGGTAGGGCTGCTCAGTGGCAATTTTCCCCTTGATCTCGTCGTCAGCGACGATCCGGCCTTGCTCGGTGTCGATCAGGAACATGCGGCCCGGCTGGAGCCGGCCTTTTTGTAAAATGTTTTCCGCCGGGATGTCGAGCACACCAACTTCGCTGGCCATCACCACGCGATCATCCTTGGTGACGTAATACCGGGACGGGCGCAGTCCGTTGCGGTCAAGCGTAGCGCCGACCTTTTGGCCGTCGGTGAACGCGATGCTGGCCGGGCCGTCCCAGGCTTCCATGAAACACGAGTGATATTCGTAAAACGCTTTTTTCTCATCGCTCATGCTCTCGTGGCCGGACCACGGTTCCGGAATCATCATCATCATCGCATGCGGCAATGACCGGCCGCCGAGGACGAGAAATTCCAAGACGTTATCGAACATTGCCGAGTCCGAGCCATCCTCGTTGACCAGCGGGAACAATTTTCTGATGTCGGTGCCGAACAGGTTGGACTCCAGCATGGATTGCCGGGCGATCATCCAGTTGATGTTGCCGCGGAGCGTGTTGATTTCGCCGTTGTGGGCGATGTACCGGTACGGGTGGGCGCGCTCCCAGCTCGGGAAGGTGTTGGTCGAGAACCGGGAATGGACGAGTGCGATAGCACTGTCCAAGGCCGGGTCAGCGAGATCGGAATAAAACGGCTCGACCTGTCCCGGTAGGAGCATGCCTTTGTAAATGATGGTTTTGTACGACAGGCTCGGGATGTAAAACCGGTCGCCGCCCTTGATGCCGGCATAGCGGATGCCGCGCTCGGCGAGTTTGCGAATGACGTAGAGCTTGCGCTCAAACGCCATGTCGTCGCTCAGCTTGGCGTTGCGGCCGATGAAGATTTGCCGGACGATCGGCTCGTTTTCGCGGGCCCAGTTGCCGAGGCCGAAGTTATTGGTCGGCACAGTGCGCCAGCCAAGGACGGTTTGGCCTTCGGACTCGATAATTTCCTCGAAAAGTTTTTCGCACTTATACCGGTACTGTTTGTTTTCCGGCAAATAAACCATGCCGACGCCGTACTCGCGCTGGCCCGGCAAGCTGATATGCTCGCGACGGCAAGCGGCGACGAGGAAATTATGCGGCACTTGCATGAGGATGCCGGCGCCATCGCCGGTATTGACTTCGCAACCGCACGCGCCGCGGTGGCTGAGATTGTTCAGCACCTGCAACGCCTGCTCGACAATCGCATGCGACTTGCGGCCTTTGATGTTGGCGACAAACCCGACGCCACAGGCATCGTGCTCGTAAGCCGGGTCGTAGAGTCCTTGTTTTGGCGGTAAATCAGGATGATTCATTGGGTCTTAGGCGACGAAGATGGCGTCCTTCGGCCATTTATCGGACAAGATGCCGTGGCGCATGTTTACCATTGGCACGTAATTGTGGAAAATGCGGATCGGGCTGAGCAGGCGGATGGTGGAGATTTCCTCGATGGAATCCGGCCCGTGGTTCTTGCGGAGCGACGGCACGATTTTCCCTTGGACATTCTCGACGATATCGGCGTCGTGTTTGCCCTCAATCACCATGATTAGCGCGATGCGACCGTCAAGTTCGGCGATGTGCGATTCGTAAATCAAGTCGGTAAAAATGGTGCGGACGTTCGGCTCGTTTTTGATTTCGTCCACAATCTGTTTGAGCGTGATGCCGATGCGGAATTTGATGACGTAGAGATGCCGGGCGCCGAACTTGCCGGTACCGGTTTCCTGCATGTCCAACGCGCAGAAATAGCTGAGCAATCCGGCTTCTTCGAGCCGTTTGCGTTTGCGGCGCACCGTTGGCGTCGGAACCCCGGTGAGCTTGCCGATCTGATTATCGCTCAAGCGGGAATCCCGGACCAGCGCTCGCACAATCATGCGCTCCTGTTCATCAAGGCCACGTGGATGGCTATTATTGTCAAAGTGATTCATTTATTCGCCTATATTGTTCACACTTACCATAATTATGAACTAAATGCAACTGAATACTTCGTCTTGCGAACAATTTGGTGCGCGAAATAGTTTTTTTATTGACGAAAGTGGCTGGTGCATGGATGTTATCGTAGAGAATCCAACCAAAACACGGAGGTCATCATGAAAGTTGCCAAGCAACTTGCGTTGTTCGTCGAAAACAAGCCCGGAACCCTCGCCGCAATCTGTCAAGCACTGGCCAACAAGCAAATCAATATCGAAGCCATTTCCGTTTCCGATGCCGTGGATCACGCCGTCGTGCGCATGGTTGTCAACGATCCGCAGAAAGCGTTGCATTTGCTGGGCGAACACGGAGTTCTCGTGATTGAACGGGATGTGCTGGTATTGAACTGCACCAGCCAGCCGGGCGCATTGGCCCGCGTGGCTAAGACGCTGGCCAAGCAAAAGATCAACATTGATTACGCCTACAGTTCCACCGCGCCCGACTCTGCCACCGGCGCCATGATCATCCGCGTGGACAACATCTCCAAAGCCAAGCGGGTCTTAAAGGATTACTGATACAATCACCAAGCTTGGGGGGCTAGTTGGCAGGTGAACGTAAATGCGTGCCCTACCGTTTTGAAGTGCGGTCGGTGACCCAGCGGTGAATGTCTTTTTGGGTGGTGGCCCAACGGCGCGGGTCGCCGCGTTCGGCGACAAATTGGGAGAACAACTCCAGCAGCAGTTCGCGGAATTGGCCGAGTTTTTGGATGCGGTCCTGAAACGTGGAGGCGGCATCGAGAATTTCCTTGGACTCCGGCAGTTTCAAGCTGCGGAAGACGAAAGCGTCGGTGTCAAACACGCACGACCAGTTTTCGTCGCCGGTCTGAGCGATGGTGAGCTTGGCGCGTTCGAGTTTCTTACCGCTGAGCAACGCGGTTTTTGCCTCGGCGCTAATGGTTGGCAGGCCGTGCCGCAGTGCCATTTCGTGTGCGCCTTCGCCGGTGCGCGTGAACAGCAGTGGCCCATCCAGCGCGACGGCAACGTGGCCGTGTTGCGGAGTGTCGAATAATCCGCCGCGCGCTTCGGAGGCGAACCAGAGCCAAGTGAGAAAATCGAGGCCTGGCGTTTCGTCCATCGCGGAATCCGGCACTTCGGGCGAGAAACTAGTTTTGCCCCAGTCAGCCACGCTGGTGCCAAGCTGGATCGCGGCGGTGACGGCGGTGAGCGGAATCGGGTCGGGCCCGGCGGCGTTGCGGAAATTTAGACGGAACGCGTCGGTCTGGTTTTCAGAGGTCGCGCCGGCGTAGAGGACGCTAGCGCGCTCGTCGTACACGAACGGAATGCCCTTGAGTGTTGGCGGCATGGTCGGCAGCAGACGGGCCATGACTTGCTTGCGGATGTCGCTGCGCGTTTTGCGGTCGACAAACGGTTTGTGTTCAGCGCGCATGTGGGCGAACTCTTCGAGCATGGACTCGGCACGCACGAGCGACGCCGGCACTTTGCGTTCGGCCTTGAGCAACACTAGCCGCAGGTAGCCGCCATAGAAGGCGTTCTCATCGGTGATCGGAATGTCAATGAGGTGCCGGCCGCCGACCCAGCCGTGGACCGGCTCAGGGCCCATGGTTTTCAAGGGCGGCGCGGCCCGTTGCGCGAACCGCTCAACGACGTCCTTGGGCAGCCGGTGGGGCACATGGAAAAAGCGACAACTAATTGAACCGTTTTCAAATGACATATGAATACCTGAAATTGAGCGCCGCTTATACCACGCCCGCGCAGCGCGACCAGCATTATTTAATTTTTGCCGGCCACTTGCATAATCGAGAAGTTGGGTGAATCTTCAAATAGGGAAAAACGAGCAAGAGCTAGAAAGGAGGGAACGATGATAACAAATAATGGAGAAAGGGTTACGGCTCACAACCTCGGCGAAGATGTGCGCAAGACGGTGGCAGACACCGGCGCGTTTGCACGGGAAGCGTTCGTGGTAGGCCAGGAGAAAGCGAAAGAATTGCGGGAGACTTCCGAAACCTACATCAAGGACAATCCGTGGCGTTCAGTGTTGGGCACGTTGGCAGTCGGGTTGATTGTCGGTTTGTTCATCGGTTCGCGTCGGCGTTCCTAATTGTGGAAGCGACAAATACACCTGTGGAGGAGCAGGACCGGCCCATGCGGGACCGGCTCACAGAGATCGCGGCTGGTGGGGTGTCTGCTATGCAGAAGCACCTGCAACTGGCCGCGCTGGAGGCCCGTGAAGAAGCCGAAGCATGGGTGAAATTGCTCTTGGCGGGTGCAGTAGTGCTGGCAGTGGCGCTGGTGGCGTTCCTGCTCTTGAATGTCGCGGTGTTGGTGTTGATTGGCACAGCGACCGGAGCATGGGCCGCCACGAGCGCCGGGATGGGGTTGGTTTATTTGATGGTGGCTGGTGTCTTGGCATGGCGGATTTCACGGTGGTGGACCAGGCGGCCCGCCGCGTTGCAGGCGACCAAGGAAGAACTAGACAAGACCAAGGAATGGCTCAGGCAATTATGGACAATGCATATGACGCCGAGAAATTAGCCATCCGCGCCGAACTTGAGGCCACGCGGTGCGCTGTGACGACGGAGGTGCGCGCCCTGAGCACGGCAGTCCGTGCGTATCGAGAAGACTGGCAACGCACGACAGTTGGTCCGGTCAAGGTCTTGCTGACAGTGGTCGGCGGCTGGTTGGCATATCGGACATTGAAGCGCCGGCAAATACCGGCAGTGTCGCTGGGATTGCTGGTGTTGCGCTGGATTCGTCCACGGCTGACCACTTGGTTCTTGCGGCGCAACTAAGACGCCAAGCTTGACTCGGTTAGCGCCGGCTCGCAATACTCTTGGCCAGCTTAGAGCGCGGAACAATTTCATGAAACTGACCGGCACATTTCTGGACGAGATTTCCCACGACATTCCCCACCAAAACTGGGGCACCGCGGAATGGGAGCAGGACTTCGCGACGATGAAAGCCGTGGGGATCGATACGGTGATCCTGATCCGGTGTGGCTATCAACGGTGGTTGACGTATCCGTCCGACGTGCTGCTGGCCAAAGAGGGCGCGTACCGGCCACCGGTGGATTTGGTGGATCTGTTTTTGACGTTGGCGGAAAAATACGGGTTGGCGTTTTACTTCGGCACGTATGATTCCGGCAATTACTGGCAGCGTGGCGAATTTGACCGAGAGCTTGATCTCAATCGGGCGGTCGTGGACGAGGTCTGGGCGCGGTACGGTCAACGGCCTGCGTTCAAGGGGTGGTATCTGACGCAGGAAATCAGCCGTCGCACCTGGCCGGTTGTCGAACTTTTCCAAAAGCTAGGCGGTCATTGCAAGGTGATGTCCGGCGGGCTGCCGGTCCTGATCTCGCCGTGGATGGACGGCGTCAAAGCCGTGAGCGCGTTCAGCGCGCAGACCCGCAAGTCGGACGGAATCACGCTGGCCCGGCACGAGCAAGAATGGGACGAAGTTCTAGCCGGCATCCGCGAGGCCGTTGACATTGTAGCGTTTCAGGACGGGCACGTGGAGTTCGGCGAGTTGCCGGAGTATCTGGCAGTGAACAAAAAACTGGCGGACCGGCACGGATTGCATTGTTGGACGAATACCGAGACGTTCGACCGGGACATGCCGATTAAATTTCTGCCGATCAAATGGGAGAAGCTGCTGCTGAAATTGAATGCCGCCGCGCAGGTCGGCGTGGAGAAGGCGATCACGTTCGAGTTTTCCCATTTCCTCAGCCCACACTCTGCGTATCCACAAGCGCACCAGCTCTACAAACGGTATTGCGAGCATTTCAAAGTGCCGGTCCGTTAGGTTGGTGCCCACCGGCGTTGTTTGACCGGCTACACGGTGAGTCGTAATGTGGCTTGGCAAACAAAGGAGTCCAACATGAAATCAGGAATTAACATTCTCGGTGCGGTTGGAATTACCATCAGCATCGGTTTTATGACGGCAACCGCGCTGGCGGACATGGACGGGCACAGTTGGTTTGGCAAAAATCATGGTGCGGGTTGGCATGGCGGTGGGAGCTGGCATGGCGAGGGTGGCGGGCCGGGATACCGGAGCACTTGGTTTGATCCGTGGGGGTTCTCGTTCGGCGCTTATGAAGGGCCCGGCTATTATTACTATCCGCCACTGCTAGCCGATTACTATCCACCACGGTCATCCGATTACCACGCCGACACTGATTATTTTCCGTCAGTGTATTATGCGCCCCAACTATCAGTCGACCGGCCACATCCGCCGACGGCCGCAGATCAAAATGCCTCATCAGCGCCTTCGGCGATGACGGAACCTCAGCCCGGCCGGCTAGGCAGTCCATTGCCGCCAGTGAGTGTGGCCGACATCAAGCTGCTGGCCAAGACTGGAGTCAGCGATGCAGTGATCCTGAGCCAGATCCGCAACGCGCACGCGGTTTATCACCTGAACTTGTCCGAAATCAACGACTTGAAGTCGAATAATGTGAGCAGGGCCGTGATCAACTTCATGATCAACACTGCGACACCAGCAGCACCCCAGCGCTGATTATCAACTCAGGGCCGGCGCTTACCGGTTGGTTCAGGCTAGATATTAGTCGCGCCGAATTTGTGTTCCCGGTGTTAAATTAAAATAGTTTGTGTAGCAGTCAGAGGTCGCCGGGTGCAGTCATTTGCGCCAGGAGCGACAAGGTAGTAAATTCAACGAAACGCAAAGGACATCATGAAAAAGTTATTAAGTTGGTTAATACCGGCGCTCTTCGTAGTCACCGTTCACGCCGCAGGTGTGACGGATATCACGATCCCGGAACTCAAAGCCGCTATCGCCACGCAAAAGGTCGTGCTCATTGACGCCAATGACTCGGAATCGTGGCAAAAAGGCCATATTGCCGGTGCGCTCGACTTCGAAGCCACCAAGGCCAAGTTGGCCGCCTTACTGCCGCAGGACAAAAATGCGCCCATCGTTGCCTACTGTGGTGGACCGAAATGCATGGCGTACAAAGCTGCTGCAGCCGCCGCACTGAAGCTCGGCTATACGAACGTTAAGCACTTGCCAGACGGCATCAAAGGTTGGATTGCGGCCGGTGAGCCAGTCGAAAAGAGAAAATAAAAGTGCCAGCCGCGTGCCGGCTGTGCTGGTAAATCTTGCGACAAGCGCGGGAAAACCGTGGTTTGCGCACCGCAACTTTTAGGGTATTGTTTCGCCATGGAAGCTTGTGATTTGGCCGCAAAAAAATGTGTTCCCTGCCGTGGTGGCGTACCGCCGTTGCGGGATGCAGCCATCCACGAATTGCTTGTTGCGCTTGGCAACGGCTGGCTGATCAGCAGTGAACAGCACTTGGAGAAGGAATACCGGTTTCGCGAGTTTGCTGACGCGCTGGCATTTACCAATCAGGTCGGCGCGCTGGCTGAGTCCGAAGGACATCACCCCGATATTTACCTCGCGTGGGGCAGGGTCAAACTCGTGCTGTGGACGCACAAAGCCGACGGCTTGACTGAGAGTGATTTTATCTTCGCCGCCAAAGCCGACCAACTTTACACTCCGTTACCAGCAACTCAGGCTTAGCGCGTGTTCATTTCCAAGCGTGTAATCGGATTGGTTGTCAGCGCCGTTGTCTGTGCCGGAACGGACGGGGTGGGGGCTGACAATTTGCTGGCGACTGATAAAGATGTTAAAATCAATGTGCCCCTGCTCCCGAGTTCGCTGCCGGTGCAGTTGCAATCCAGCTTGACCACGCAATATACCGCGAATCAGACCCCTGATCCTGCGGCGGGAATGTTGCACGTGGGAGACACTGCTTTGGAAGAAGGAATTCGGTATCCAGCGCTAGTTGGGGAGATTTACTCCGGTAATTCCATTGGTGGCAAGCTGATGCCGTCTGGCAAAGATGTCTTCCCTATGGCAAATCCCAACAGCGCCTATCTGACCAGTTGGCTTAGCAAACAATGGGCCAGCGTGGATCTGAGCTTGGCGCATGTCCATATGATCGAAAAACCTGACGAACAAGTGGCAGTCGGCATGTCGAAAGCGGTGGCCGTTCTGCAGCCCGCACTTTTTTTAAGCGTGGGCGAATATCTGTTCAATGATCTGAGCAACCGGTACTGGTCGCGGACAACCGACCTGACGCTGGATTATGGCTGGAAACGCTGGGATTTCTCAATGTTTATCGAACAGCGGCAAGATCCGATTCTGCGCGATCAATCCGTTTGGGCGACAATCAAGACGAAGTTCTAACGCCGATACGGTTATTTCAAGGCGGTATAAAGACGGTGGACGTCGTCGTGCTCGTCAATCGCGTTCAAAAACGCCTCCACCTCTGCGCGCTGGGCCGGCGTAACCGCGACACTGTTTTTCGCCACGTAACTCATCTCGGCCGTCGTCACTGTCCAACCGGCTTGCTGCAGAAATTTACTCACCATATCCAAATCGGCACGGTCACAGGTGAACCGCGCGCCCACCCGGTCCGCCGGGACATCATCCGCTGCGCCCAACGGCTCGACATTTTGCGCACCGGCCTCGATGGCGACAGTTTCCAAATCCAGCGCCGGATCGGCGGCGTGCTGCGCCTCGACCAGACCGACGTGATTGAACATCCACGCCACGCTGCCCATAGCGCCGAGGTGTCCGGCATCCTTGAACAGGCCGCGAACTTCCGGCGCGGTCCGGTTACGGTTGTCCGTCAAGCATTCCACGATGACCGGCACCTTGTGCGGCGCGAAGCCTTCGTAGGTAATCAATTCGTAAGTGACCGTTTCACCGGTCAAGCCCGCGCCTTTTTTGATGGCGCGTTCAATCGTGTCGCGCGGCACGGATTGTTTCTTGGCCAATTCAATGGCGGCATGCAGCCGCGCATTCGAGTCGGGGTCCGGCCCCTTCGCCTTGACGGCGACGACGATTTCCTTGACGAGTTTCCCGAAGAGTTGCCCGCGTTTCAGCGCGCTTTCTTCGCGTCCTTTTTGTTTCCACTGAGCTCCCATAAATTGAATCTTGTAACAGATTCACGACCGGCGCAACCACCAAAACAAGCTGGCATCCGTTGCGTGAAGTTAGCGGTTTTTCCTGGTTTCTTTCGTGCGTTGGGCGGCAGCTTTGTCGGTGGCCAGCACGCTGGTTTCCTTGGCTTGGCGCAGTTGCGCGACGGTCTTGGTTTTGAGGCGGGCGGCACCGTGCCATTTTAGCAACTTCACGCGCCGGCAGGTCACCAGACGTTTCTTGGCGCGAGCGATTTCGCCAGTGCGCCGGTATTGCGGGAGCCACGGCGCTTGGGCGATGAGCATCTCGTCAACCATCTGCCAGATTTCCTCCGGATCGCACACGGCAGCGGTCAACGGGTCGTGGAGAACGGCCTGCTTGAGCAGGGTGGCGTCGCCGGTGACGGCAGCTTGGACACTCATGCGTTGGACATTGATGCTGGCGGTGCAGGTTGCCGCGCACGCGAGCGGCAGGTCGCCGACCGGCGTGAGATGAATGCCGAACTTGTCCACGTAGCCGGGCGCTTCAACAATCGCGTCCGCCGGCAAGTTGACAATGCAGCCATGGTTGCGGAGGTTGAAATGACCACGATAGGCGCGACCGGTTTCCTGCGCTTCGATGATGTAACTGCCGTGTTCGTTGCTGCGGTCGTCCTTGGTGATCGGCTTCCCGGCTTCGGCGAGCCACTTGGGAAAGTCGGTGGCAAACCAGTTCCGGCCTTCGTTGCAGACGCGGAGATACCCGCCGGTCTCGCCGTTGATCCACGAGGACAAGTCGATCCAGTTGCGAATTTTCTTCGGATCTTTCCGGTACCAGGCGACATATTCGCTGAGGTGACCATTGCTCTCGGTGCTGTAGTAGCCGAACCGGCGCAGCACATCAATGCGCACTTTTTCAGTGCGCCGGTAAACGGGATGATTTTCGAATGCCTTCAGCAATTCGTCTCCTGACACCGGCCGACCTTTGTAGCGGATCGACGTGTACCAAGTCTGGTGATTGATGCCGGCACAAATAATTTCGACAAGGTCACGGCACCGGCGTTTGCGATCCCAAGCCAAGTCAGCATCGCCTTTAAGTTCCGCTTCGTCGCCGTGCAGCAATGCCAGCGCGTGAGCGATCTGATCCCATCCACCTTCAACGCCATGGCAGAGGCCGACGAAATTAACATTGCCGTGATCGACTGCTGCCCACGTGTTCATTGCCATCGGATTGGCATAATTCAAGAAGAGCGCGCCAGGCTTGGCGACCGCGCGAATGTCGCGGCAGAAATCAAGGATGCACGGGATATTGCGCTGGCCGTACATGATGCCGCCGACACAGAGCGTGTCGCCGACGCATTGATCGACGCCATATTTCAACGGGATGTCGATGTCTGTCGCAAAGGCCTCGAGGCCGCCGATGCGGGTACAATTAATTATGTAATCCGCGTCGGCGAGCGCGCGCCGCCGGTCAGTTGTGGCGGTGATGGTCGCCGGCAAGTTGTTTTCGCGAATGTCCTTCGCACAGAGTTGCCGGACCATATCGAGATTTAGTCGCGAAATGTCCGTGAAGGCAAACTGCGTGTCCGCAAATTCCGGCACCGTCAGAATATCGCGCAACAATGTGCGGGTGAATCCAACGCTGCCGGCTCCGATAAAGGCGACTTTAATGGACATAGATTTCCTCCGTTGATTACGGCTACGCAACCGGCCACAATTTGTCAACCAACACGGCGCGACAGTTTACTTTTTCTTGTTGCGGACTTCTTCTTTCAGTCGCTGAATGTGGCCCCGGCCGAGAGCTTTGACTTCGCAGCCGAGTTCGAAATACCGGCGAATCGCATCGTCGCTGAGGATGCCATAGCAATCCACAATGGCGAGTTTTTTGCCGGCCCACTTCACCACGTCATCGGGCTTTAACTCCCGGTACGGCTGGTGCGGTACAGCAAAAATGATGGCCTCCGCGCCCTTGAGTGCGCCCTTGAGGTCGTTTTGCACCTGGCACTTGCCCAACTCATTTTGGTTCCGGAAAAAACGTGACCAGGAATGACCGGGCGCTGGATAATTCTTCTGCGCTTCGAGTTCGTACCAATGCTCGACGTACGGATCGTGGACGCGCATCGTGGCGCCCATTTCGGTCAGCTTGCGCACGACCAACTCGCTGCCGGAATAGCGGGTGTCGCCAACGTCCTGCCGATAGCTCGCGCCGCAAATCAGCACTTCCGCATCGGCAATGTACCGGCCCATGTTGCGGAGCGCGTCGCGCGTGAGTTCGGCAACGTGCAGGCCGCGCGTGTCGTTGATGTCAATCGCGGTGGGCGTGATTTTGAAAACGCTATCGCCATCCTCAAAGCCAAGGATATGTTTGTAGGCCCAGAACCCGAGGCCGCCGTCCTTCGGCAGGCAGTAGCCGCCCACGCCGGGCCCTGGGAAAATCATATTGCTGTGCGTCGGGCGCATTTTGATGGCGGCGATGACCTTGATAAGGTCCACGCCGTTGCGCTCGGCGAACAAGCTCCACTCGTTCAGATATGCCAGAATGGTCGCCCGATACGAGTTCTCGACGATCTTGGTCGTCTCGGATTCGATCGGCCGGTCCATGACGGTGAGCGGAAAATCTTTGGTGTTCAAAACTTCCCGGAGGAATTTCTCGACCCGTTTGCGCGCGGCGAGGTTGCAGCCGGAACAGACGCGCCAGAAGTCGCGGATGCTGGCGACGTACTCGCGGCCCGGCATCACGCGCTCAAAACTGTGCGCCAGCAACGGCTCGCCCTTGAGGCCACGGGCGGCGAATGCGCGTTTCAGAATCGGCCAGGCCACAAACTCAGTCGTGCCGGGCGCGACGGTGGTTTCAATGAGCACCAGACATTTCGCCGGGATGCGTTCGCCGATGGTGTGCATTGTGGCTTCGAGCGCCGCCATGTCGGCCTCGCCGTCGCGCATGTTACCGAGCGCGTTTTTCTTGTAATCACATTGCACATCCACGACCACGCAATCGGCCAGCTTAAGGCAATCGCTGTTGAATGTGGCGGTGAGCGTGCCTTTGTCCTTCACGGTACGGGCGATGATCTGATCCACTTCCGGGTCTTCGGCCTTGACGGGGGCCACGCCGCGGTTGATGACGGGAATTTTCCAGTAGCTACGCGAACTGGGGCGCTGACAACCGATGACCAGCTTGCTCGGCTTGCCTTTCTTATCCACCGTATCCGCTACAATTGCGGCCATCACTGCGCCGACAAAACCGACGCCCATGACGACCACAACTTCCTTGCCTTCTTTGCGCGCCGCCGCAGCCAGTTTTTCCAGCCGTGCATACTCGGCAGCGTACTCTTCCTTAGCCGGTAATGGGAATTGTTCACCAGTTGGACTGATTGAAACTTCTTGTGGCTTGCTCATTTTGTTCTCCTTTTGCGGTTTAATACACCAGCACACCCATCGACACAAGCGCGAGACCGACTACGATCCCGGCGCAACACGCCAACCGGCAGCGCCGGTCATTGGCCATCACGAATCCTAGCAAATCACGAAAATGGTGCGGTGCGGAT
>Ga0316217_10000078_pt1 | contig 140510 bp, 122 predicted proteins | sample 1anoAmetaG_FD_203633 | JGI IMG/M metagenome (GOLD analysis project Ga0316217, IMG submission 203633) | Freshwater microbial communities from Trout Bog Lake, Wisconsin, USA - 1anoA | ecosystem: Environmental > Aquatic > Freshwater > Lake > Hypolimnion/Profundal zone | place: USA: Wisconsin... | reverse complement strand
CCCGGTCCTCGCCACAACTTTTAGTCAAAGTTTTGGTCAAAGCCCGGGGCTCTATGCCGATAACTACCTGATGTAGTTTGTGTCTTAATGGAGCGGGAAACGGGATTCGAAAACTAGCTGCAATTTAGCACTATCCATACAAACCTCAAAACTATTAGGTAGTTATCGTATCCACCCCGCCGGCCAAAGTCCACAAAAGTCTGGCACAATCGATCAGGATCTACCCTCTGCGGTGAAAGCTAAGTGAAAGCCTGTCAGCTCGGGTTCAGGTTGGCTCCCCAGCACGGACAAATTTGGGCTCGGGTACATGCTTACCTACGAATCATAAGTTTAACAGTGAAAAGCGTATAAGTTCCAAATTCAGAAGTTGTCCTTTGCCATCCGAAGACGATAGAGGTAACATTTTGAAACCGCTAGGGTTAACACGTACCCGTCAATTCAAACTATAGCAAAAACAAGATTCCCTCGCTTTAGAGTGGTTCCAGGCAAACCGCCTATGTGTTGGGTAGGTTTTTTTTAGCAAGAGTCTTATTTTTTACGGTGGTAAACGTTCTGAGAACAGATTTTTCTAAACCCCCAAAATCATTTTCAACTTTATTACCTTTTTTAAATTTAATTTGAAAAAGAGCCTCATTGGATTTTGAAATATCAAATAATGCATTATCAGGAATATAATAATATATTGTGGTATAGTCGACAGTATTTGATTCAATGGTCCCTCTACCGTTTGACTCCACGTAAAATTTTGATGCGCTCTTATTATCAATTGGAGTCAATTTATATTTTTTACCATCAGCATTTATAGAAAAGAAAGAATCCGCACCGACTGCATAATCTGTATTTATAACTATGATAGCTAGGTTTTTATCTCTTGGCATTGATTCATCCCAATGTAGCCCAAGCATAACCCGTGGTTGGCTCATAGGATTAGAAATTAGAATATCCTTCATTGCTATTGTTTCAGAATCATCAAATTTAGATTTTTCTGTCGTGACTAGCATCATACTGCTACATGCACCCAAACTAGTTAGGATAAAGGAAAAAAATAAAATAAAAACAGCCTTTTTGAATATTTCCACTTTGTCCCCCTGCCAGGCAAGTATCAAATTGCTGCAACCTCGACATTTTTAAGTCATAATTTAAATTTATAAGCAAAAAAATTAAGGTTATGAGTAGCGACACAAGAGGTGCAACCACTCGTTCAATGGCACCTGCTTGTTTTTTCCAGGGCACAACAATTTCAGATTTTTCTTGCTGCTTCTGCAAAATCCTTAAAGGTGTCTTTATCAAAATAAAGGTTATCTTGAATCACACCTTTATCAAGCTTAACTCGGACTAAAGCTCCAGTTGTAGAATTACCAATTTTCTCTAGAGCACTGATATCCACAATAAAATCTTTTGAGGCAGTTGACAATGTCACAACATCCGAAATACCTGGTGTGGCTGAATGTTCTATTGTAGTACTAGAACTATGATCAGTATTTTGCTCTGAACTAAACTGCATCAACTCTTGGCTATCCTTTATTTTGAATTCCAATGAGTTGTTGTTAGCAATTATACGGTTGGTATTTACATAAACGGTTACAACAACCTTACCTCTTGGTGTCTTCTCGTCTCGGTACAATTTCAGCTTAACGCTTTTTGTTGATCCAGCAGGCCTAGCCTCAACAAAATTTAAACCGTCAAATGAAGACTTACCTTGGTGAATTCCACTTGCACAAGCAGGTAAAATCAAAAAAGATAGCAGAAAAAACAGCTTTGAGAGCTTAAGCATTTTGCACCTCCGCTAAAAAAAATTAATTTGCACTGGCACTAACTAACACAAGAACTCCATTAATGCAAACAAAAAAGACATCAGCAATAATAAACACTTACTCTATCCTCATAACGTCTAAAATACACTGTCATTCTAGGTACTTACAGTTGTTTCGCAATCATCAATAAACCAAAAAGTGTGCCACAGTTATACCTGTCACCACTCATTGCGGCCAGACAGATGTCAATTCATTGACATGTATTTAGTATTCTACATAAATCGTTGGCGAGACGTGTGTCCGTGAATGCCCCCGTTACGGAAAGTTCAACCAGCACGTCTTTCTTAACCTGTTTAAAAGAGGTTTTTATTTTGTTCCCATCTGGAGTTATAATTACAATTCGACCTTTCAAGTCCTCAATCCTCATACCTTGCCCCTTTGCATCTGAACAAAGTTTGCTACGTGCAGTTTTAATGCTACAAGATATAAATTTTTTATAGTCGGTTATTGTGACCGAAGCAGTACCTTTTGCGGTTGATACAATTATTGGTACTGGCGCCTGATTTGATGTGATGTTTGAACTAGGCCTAACCGCCTCCACCTCCTGCCTTACTCCATTCATTTCTGTAGGCATTTGATCTAAAACCTTTTTAGTATTAACTTCCCCGAGGTATTCAGTAACAAGCCTTACTTCTGATCTATTCACATTCATAGTATTCATAATGATCTCAGTTGAAATTACTTTGTTGTGACGGAATTTGACTCTTGCAATATCGACCATAGGTAGATGGTCTCCACGCAGTATCCCAAAAGTTCCGAATATAATGATGTTGTTATAAATATGGTGGGATGGGACTTTATAATCCCATGTATTGCCATCCTCCGATTTTTCTGTTGGTTCCCCAAACTTCTGGGCTATGGCCTCCTTCGTCATTCCATTTACTCTAGATAACTCATCCTGCTTTGGAAGTGAAGACATCATGCCAGCGCAACCAGAAATCAAAAAAACAGTTAAAATGGCCAGTAATACAACGATTTTTCGCATACCACCTCCAAGATCTAGCGAACGTGAGAGCTACGCGCTGAAGGGCTCCATACCGTCGGAGGGGGAAACCTTCATTTATTTACTAAACAATTTAAAACTGCTAAGATACTGTTGTTGTTTTTAATCCATCCACTAAGATTAGTCAACACTAAAAAGGACTTTCAAAGATGCTGGCAATTGAAAAATGGGCGCAGGAAAAAAGTTTATTGATTGCCCTCTTTGGCCCTCAGACTGCCGCAGCAGCGAGGGAAGCACATGAGGCTTTTCGACAAATCAGAGAGCGTCGCATCTATAGTCATCAATTCAAGTTGCCTGATTTTCCTTCTTGGTTTGCCCTCTACAGTTCTCCAGGAAAGGTGTTGCTGCCGTTTATTAATTTAGTCACTGAATTTTCGGATTTGGGTAGAGATCTAGTATCCCTCGGCTTCGCTGCAAGAAAGCTTAACAAACGCCAAAAACATATCCACGGAAACATTCTTGAGCTTAAACCTACACCTCAAGAATTTGAAGAGGCTCATGTTTTTCTGAAGGGAATGCTTGCAAATTCTTTCTCTGAAATTAAAGACGGTTTTTCTTCTACCACCTTTGATACTGAAAAAAGAAACAAGTTCATTGAGTTAACAGCTAAAAACGATCTTGAACTTGGTTTTTTATTTCTTGTTTTTGCTCCATGTACCCTGTTGTACCAAACGTCACCTGCACAACTGTATAATGATGCTTTACTTGGCGACGTAGACGCAATTGTAAAGTTACTGAGGCTCGATCCACTTCTTCTCCATGAACCTTCCATCGGTAAAAACATACAAGAAATTCGGCTCAAACATAGAATCAATGATTATGAAAAAATTCTCGATGCTGCGCGTAAACCGCTCAATATTACTCGAAAAAAAATAAAGACTTCCTTCGCTGCCCTTACCTCCTCTCAATCCATAGCATTAAATCAACCATTGACCGAAAAGCAAATCCGCGCTTTGAGTGATGCAGTTGCTCAGGATGCTGAAGGCAAATCAATTGACACCGATCTCCCTGAAAGCCCCGAATCCTTTGCTAAGGCTATCCAACGGCACAAACCACAATGGGAGCATTTATTACAACTGGACAAAAATAAATAATTTTCTGTCCGGGTACTTTTCCCGTCGTTATGGAATCCTCTGGGCAACTTAAACCCATAGGAGGTTCCATGCAAAAGCACGATGTCATTACCAGCACAGCATCATTTTTCCCTGAAGAAGCTAATCAGCAGATCGATTCGATAGATTTCGGCGCCCCGCCTGTGCTTACCGGCTCTGCCGGTTACACAGGTGGGACGGCGAATCCTGTTCTTTCCCAGTCTTCAACCGAGCCCCCCATAACTAACAGGGGGGCACTAATGACAATACCCTCTGAAAACCGTTCTCTACTTGACTGGGTTGCATTTACTTTCAAGAGAAACGATCCCTACCAGGTCGCTGAAATCATCGGTCTGTCCTCTTCTCTATTCTCCCTGAGTCCCAGAGGCTTCTCTGGATACCGAAAATCACTCCGTTTCGGAAACATCAGCATCTATTACGACGGCCGGGAAGAAATGGGCTGTCACGTCGAAATGAGCGGTCAAGGTTGCCGTCAATATGAGGCCAACTTTACAAATACTCCCTGGAAGGAGTTGTTTGGCGTCGTTTTATCTGAGGGCGGGAAATTCTCCCGGCTGGATTTAGCCATCGACAATGTGGACGGTGTGCTTTCGCTTGAGTTGGTGTATGCGGCGATTCAGGATCACGGCAACCAGGTGAGAACTCTTTTTGGCGAATGGCGACGAATCCAGAAAGGCAGCTTCCAGGCCGGAGCTGGCATAATTGGAGAGACGATCTACCTCGGCTCAACAAAATCTCAGGTCATGTTCCGTATTTATAACAAGGCACAGGAATCAGGCATTGATGGCCAGTGGGTTCGCTTTGAAATTCAGCTTCGCGACAAAAGAGCACAAGAGGCCGCCAAGCTCTTCACTTCTGAGCATTCCATCGGCACGTTGGCAACGGGGATCATCAATAACTACTTTTCAGTAATTGACAATGATGACAGCAACATAAGCCGTTGCGCCCTTCAATCCTGGTGGTCGGCCTGGTTGCAGTCTACTGACAAATTAAAACTCACCACTGAAAAAGCAATCAAATACGTCTCGGATACTATGGATTTCCTCAAACGACAATATGCTCCTTCTATTGCCATGATAGAACGACACCTGGGCGCTGTCACTTTCAATTCATTCGTCAATGAGGTGCTAGAAGACGGTCATCTACGGATGGGCGCAAAGCATGAACAGATTTTGACTGCCTCTTCCAATGGCAAAGCAAAAAAGGGGGATAAGCAATGAGCTTAATAACTGAAAAGCCTTCTGCCTATTTCCCTGGCATGGTCGATGTGTGTGAAGGAGAAGACGGCGCACCGGTCTTTCTGTGTGTAAAGGAAGGTGCCATATCCGTTGAGGAAACCGTGACCATCGAAGGGGTCGCCTATGGTCCGCCTCCCCGCGACAAACTCCCGTTCACCATCCCTCGGCTGGCTGAGGTGTTGCGCCATTCCGAGCAAGAGGATGTTGAGCTATACAATGACATGCTGTCCTATTTCAAGCGTTTCTCTTTCCTGGACGAACTGCAATGGGCTGTGGTCGCTCATTTCGTCTTTCTCAGCTATATACACGATCACCAGGATATTGATTACTGTCCTTATCTCCTTTTCTACGCGGTTCCTGAACGTGGCAAAAGCCGAACCGGGAAATCAGTTTCCTATATCGCCTTCAGGGGTATCCATGTTGTCGAAATGCGCGAAGCCGTTATCTTCCGGTACAGCAACAATATCCGCGGCACGCTTTTCTTTGACATCATGGATGTCTCCAAGAAGGCAGAGCAAAACGGGTGCAGCGACCTACTCCTTTACCGGGCCGAAAAAGGTGCGATAAGTGCGCGGGTGCTTCACTCCGACAAAGGGCCGTTCCATGACACGACATATTTTCAAATCTATGGTCCGACAATCATTGCTACCAACGAGCAGATACATAAGATTCTCAATACTCGTTGCCTCCCCATTGACATGCCGAACATTCCGGGAGATTACGAGAATCCCCGGCCTGAATTCGGTCTAGAACTGAAAGAACGCCTGACCGCTTGGAGAGCTCGGCATCAATCGGGAGTCCTGCCGTCAATCTCCCCTATCGATGGCATTTCAGGCAGGCTCTGGGACATCACCAAGCCCATGCTCCAAGTCAACGCCCTGGTGAACCCTACAGGCCGCGACTTGCTGGTTCAAGCTATCCTTGATATCTCAGACAGGCGCGTCGAATCTAAGCAGGACACTACGGAAGGCCGCTTGGTCGGGGCCATAAAAGAACTGACCGATGAAGGCGGCTTTGACGAATATGCAAAATGGAGCCTCAAAACCTACGAGATCAGCAAGCGGTATTACGAGCATCGACCGGAGGATAAACGGTTTCCTGCAAGCTGGTTTGCCAAGAAGCTAATAAGCATGAGTATACGACATAGGACCGTGCGAGGCCTATCGGAAATGCTCTTTTCTTCAGAGGAATACGAGAGGCTTCTTGAACAGTACGGCCATTCAGGTAGGGGGACAACGCCCGCGCACCCCCTACCCTCCCCCTACCTGGTATTAACGTTATGAATCAGGATGTTAACTCAGTGGTAGGGGGAGGTAGGGGGAAAACAGACTTCCCTGAAATATCCGGCGCTTTTCGCAGTATCGATGAAAGTGAAGTATATTCCCGAAATCTTTCCATCCTCATAAACGAGGAAGGCATGGCTCGTAAGGACGCCGAGAGGGAAGCTATGGAGTCGGTGTATCGATGGAGAAAAGACCATGACTACGCCTAACTTCCCGCCTCAATGGGACAGCAACTCCGAACTTCTTACAATCGTGCAATTCGCGGAGCGTCTGCAAATGTCTCGCGCTACCGTCTTCTCTTGGATTCATCGGGGAATCCTGGTACAGGGAAAACATTTTCTGAAGTTTGGCAAGGTGGTCAGGTTCGTTTGGTCAGATAACTTACTGGAATTGCTTATGCTTGACTGCGCCAAAGAGACAGACAGGTCAACCACTAAGAGCACTCCCCGTGTTGCACGACAGACAGAACCGAGTCCGGTTAATTGGGAATACTGAAATGAGAAAAATATGCTATGGTGCTAACCGGACTTTGGCCGGTGGGATGTGGATAGCTCAAGGGAGAAAACCATGAGACGCACAAACCACCAAGATGCAATGCTCTTTGACAATCAGGAGAAGAAACAGGGAACCATCATCAGAAAACCCGGCTCCCGCAAGCTTTATTTTCTCTTCTACTACTTCAACCGCCGAGTGGAAAAAACCTCTGGGGCGAACGATACCCCGGCGAATCGCGTGAAAGCGAAGACCTGGCTGGATCGCCAAATTGAGAAAAGGGATGCTGGCAAGTTGATCTTTGCCGAAGCGTTCCCCGGTGCCTCCGAAGAAGAGAAAGCATATTTTGCCAAGCTTGAGGGATGGCAGTACGCCCCGGAACCTCGGGATATCCTCTTTGGCTCCTATGTGAAGGAGTGGTACCAGAACGTATGGAGCCACTTTCCGGAAGGGACCAAAAAGGACGACTACAAGCAGATAATTGACTACTGGCTCTTTCCCTACTTCCAGGACAGGACATTCTTTCAAATCAGCGGGGTGGAGATTCAGCTATTCTTTACCACCTTGAAATGGCAGAAAGGGAAGCACAAAGGGGAGCCGCTTTCCAAAGCGCGGGTAAAAAACATCCTGATTCCTCTTCGTACCATCTGGAATGATGCGTGCGATCAATACCGCTGGGTGCTTCACAATCCCTTCCCGAACCTGAAAAAGCACCTTCCCAAAGCGCAACCGAAACGGCGGGAAGGATTCCGCTTCGATGAATGGCAGGAATTTTTAAAGTACGTTGATCCCTGGTATCAGCCGGTGGTGGAGCTGATGCTTTTAACCGGGATGATTAATTCTGAAATAGCAGGTCTGCAACGGGGAGATATTCACCCCGATTACATCCAGGTGCAGCACACCATTGTGAGGGGCCGGGAACAGGACACCCCTAAAACCCGTTATCGGATTAGGAAGATTCCTATTACACAAGCAATCCGCCAGCGTTTGGACATTCTACAGGCAAGAAGCACCGATGAAAGGCTTATCACCACCAAAACCGGAACAGCCTTCCGCCCTGCCAACTTCCGTAAAGACGTATGGGAAAAGGCACAGAAGGCCAGCGGCATAACCGACAAAGTACCTTACTCCCTCAGACATTCCTTTGCTGCCTGGTCATTAACCCTCGGCATCGACATGAACAAGCTGGTAAGGCTCATGGGGCACGGTTCAAAGAAAATGGTCTATGAGGTATACGGGGATTACATTGAGGGGCTGGAAGATGACGCCTGGAAGATTCTGGAATACTTCGGAAGGGACTTCATCGAAACAAAGGGGCAAAGACCGCCCAACTTCCAGGGAAACCTCAACGGTTTATATCCGATGATGCCTGTTTAACTTCTCCGCTTTTAAGATAGCCAGAGCTATCGGTTTATTGCCCTCGCTCCAAGCTACCCTGGGGAGCACACTGTGGTAAACGGCCTAATCGTTTTCCATGGTGTGCTAGGCTCGCCGGCCCCCTGGTGCCATGATCTCACCTCCCGGCAAACGAAAGGGTTTCAAACGGAAAGCCCCTACCCTCATTACAGCTCTCTTAGTGAAAGCTTTGGTGAAAGTAGGGGCAATATTCCCAGAATCGTAAATGATTCTATTTAGTTAAATGGAGCGGGAAACGGGATTCGAACCCGCGACTTCGACCTTGGCAAGGTCGCACTCTACCACTGAGTTATTCCCGCTCAACGAGCTTCCTTTTATAACAAATGACGCCCGCGCAGTCAACCCTTATTTATTGGATACGGAATTTACCCGCCCACTCCGATCAACAATTTTCCGTATCATATCACGCATCATCGGCTATACTGTGGATCATGAGAAAGACCGACAAGATACGAGATTACATCGCCTGCGAGGCCGCCCGCCTCATGTACGAAGAGGGGGTGAGGGAATATCGGGACGCTAAAAGGAAGGCCGCCAAACGCTTCGGCCCGGAAAAGGCACTCTCGCTCGGCTCCCACCTCCCCACGAACGCCCAGATCCACGAGGAGTTTGTCCGGCTCCTCTCGACCCGCGAGGAGGATCTGCTTCTGGAACGCCTGCTCAGACTACGACTTGCCGCCCTGAGCTACCTTGAGCTGTTCGCCGAGTTCTCGCCCTACCTGGTCGGCTCGGTGCTCTCGGGCGCGGTGACCAACCAAAGCGACATCGACATCCACCTGTTTGCCTCGTCGCTCGAGGAGGTTACAGACCTGCTGGTTCGCCAAGACATCGACTTCGAAACTGAGACGGTGCCGATCCGTAAGGGGGGGAAGATCACCTATTACACCCACCTCTACCTGGAGGACGCCGGAGTGGTCGTCGAATGCTCGGTGTACCCCGTGGGAGAGAAAAACAACCGCACAGTGAGCAGCATTACCGGCAAACCGATGGAGCGGGCCGGCCTGAAACAGCTGAAAAAATTGATCGCCGCAACGCTCGGCGAGGAGGAACCGAATGGAAAACCGTAAGGCCGAGCTGATAGAGACGCTGCTTCCCAAGGACACCAACGGGTACGGCAACATCTTTGGCGGCGTGATCATGAGCATCATGGACAAAACCGCAGGGGTGGCCTGCTGGCGCTATTCGAAGAAACGGGTGGTGACCGCCTGCGCGCAGCGTATCTCGTTCCACACACCCATCAACATGGGGGAGGTGGTCTACTCGCGCGCCACCATCATCCATGTGGGACGCTGCTCCATGGAGGTCGAGGTCGAGGTGGAAGTGGAGAACGTCATCGAAGGGACGAAGCGGCGCGGAGCCAGCGGCGTGTTCACAATGGTGGCGGTAGATGAGAACTGGCGCCCGGCGCCGGTACCGTCCTGGCAGCCGGTAACGGAAGCCGATTTGGAAAAATGGCGCCGGGTGGAAAAAGGGAGACGGGAGAAGTGAAACGCGGGGTCTTGCTTCTGCTCGCACTGCTGTCTCTGGCCGGCTGCAGTGCGCTGAACGATTCGCTGGTGCGGTTCTGGTTTCAGGACCTGGATTTGAGCGAAAAGGTGAATAGCCAGATCAGGGAGGGACTGGGAAAAAGGATGTCCGCACCGGAGCGCGCCCTGCCGAAAATTCCGGCGCCGCCCTCCCTGGATCAGGGATAACAAAACAGTTCCGGAACGTGACACGCCTAGTGCGCCGAAGCACGTCAGTACGCAGGCGCGTTCCCAAATATTAGTCTGGATAAAAGGGGGCCGAAAGGCGGGGGACTTTGGAGAGGTCGAAGCTGGCCACGCCCCACTGCAGGATCTCGCCGGGAGCGGCTCCCTCGAGTGCCGGGGGCGGGAATTGTCCCAGAAAGCGGAGGGCTGACAGGAGCAGTGCCCCACCCTGCCTGGCGAGATCGTAACCTGCCGCGAGGGAGACGGCGTGATCCCTTTTGCTGAGTTTGGCGCCATTGGGCCCGGTAACCAGAGGCAGGTGGGCGTAGCGCGGCGTAGCATAGCCTAATACGCTCTGCAGGTAGATCTGGCGCGGGGTGGAACTGAGCAGATCGGCACCGCGCACCACCTGGTTCACCCCGAAGGCGGCATCGTCCACCACCACGGCGAGGTGGTAGGCGTAGGGACCGTCGGCCCGGTGTATCACGAAATCCCCGCAGGAACCGGTGAGGTGCTGGCTGTAGTGCCCCGTGATCAGGTCTTCAAAGGTGACCGCCTCGTCAGACACCTTCACCCTGAGTGCCCGCTCGGCCTTGCCGGGCGGCAGCCTGTCGCGGCAGGTGCCGGGATAAACCAGGCCGTCCTCGTGCGGAGCCGAGGCTATCTGGGCGATCTCGCTCCTGGTGCAACCACAGGGGTAGGCGAGCCCGCGGCTTTTCAACTCCCGGGCCGCCTCCCGGTACTGTTCGGTGCGACGACTCTGGTAGGCCACCTCGCCGTCCCACCGGAAGCCGAGGATCTCCAGGGTCGCCAGCATGTCGGAGGCAATCCCCGTCACCAGGCGCGGCTGGTCCAGATCCTCCATCCGCAGTTGCCAGATCCCCCCGCTGCTCTTCGCCATGAGGTAGCTGCCGAGTGCCGCGACCAATGAGCCCAGATGGAGCGGCCCGGTCGGTGAGGGGGCGAAGCGGCCGACGACTGGGCGGTTATCTTCTGCGACTGCTTCGTCCACGTAGGTACCTGAAGGATTTTGAGCTGTCCGCTCGTTTGCGGCGCACATGATCGGTGAAATTTCCGCTTTCGGGTTGAGTCGGGACAAGTCCCGCAGGTGCGTCCTCGGAAGCGGAAGGTTCGCGACCGGAATGACGCTCCTACGGGATGTTATTTCCTGGCGTTACAGATACGAGCAGCAGTAGTCGGTAAGGGCTGTCACCTTGAGCTTGAAGCTGGCATTCTCGGGCACTTCGAAGGCCTCGCCACCCTCGACGGCGATCCACTCGGAAGAACCGGGAAGCAGCACGGTCAATGCGCCGGCAAGTATCTCCATAAGTTCGGCACTACCGGTGCTGAAGGTGTATTCGCCCGGCTCCATGATGCCGAGGGTCTTCTTGGATCCGTCGGCGAAGATGATGGTGCGACTGGTCACTTTGCCATCGAAATAGACATTGGCTTTTTTAACTACTGTTACATTACTGAATTCTGACACTGTGTACCTCCTTGGATTTAACTACCTAAGCTAACCTTATTTGCTTGAACCTGATGAGTCCGGCCACTGCCCGGAATCCCAGCGCGCCAGGGCGGTCTGCGCCCTGAATCCGATGAGCCCGGGCGCCTGCGCGACACGGGCCAGAGCCGGCCTGCAACGCCCAGGCGCCTCGCGCAGGGCATAAACGGCGGCCATTCCGGCTACGGCCGGATCCTCGTGATCGAGCAGGGTGAAAAAGCGCGACATGCCGCCTTCCTCGCGACTCAGGGCCGCGAAGAATCGCCCCAGGCACTCCACCTGCACTGCGGCGGCCTCTTCCTGCATCGCCTCGACTGCCTCGGCATGACGAAGTGCTGCTCTTATGAACCAATCGATCAGTTTTGCCACTCTCTCCTGCTGCAGCAAGCGCCACCTCCGCGGGTTAGGTCCCCGCACTCCCGCCTTTTTCTCCCAATTCCGGGGCTGGCAATCAGAGCCCGCAACTTGAAAAGGTTAGCAGTTTTTCGCTGTGCATTCAAGTATTTCATGCCTGCCAGAAACACCTCTGGAACGCGCCTGCGCGCAGGCACGTCAGCAGCGCTCCATTGACTGCCCCTTTGCCCAATCCCAAAGTGGACGCGAAAAGAGGCGGGGTTGCCCCCGCCTCTCATCTGCTTTTCGATCATGCCTGACGACGATTAAATGTCGAAGTACAGTGCGAACTCGAGGGGAACCGGACGCATACGGACCGGGTTTACTTCGTTTTCGGTCTTGTACTCGATCCACTTCTCAATGACGTCGGGGGTGAACACGTCCCCTTTGAGCAGGAACTCGTGGTCGTCCTGAAGGGCCTTGAGGGCCTCTTCGAGGGTTCCCGGAGCGCTCGGGATGGTGGCCAGTTCCTCGGGGGAAAGACCGTAGATGTCCTTGTCGAGCGGCTGACCCGGATCGATCTTGTTCTCGACGCCGTCAAGGCCTGCCATCAACATTGCTGCAAAGGCAAGGTAACCGTTGCAGGAAGGGTCCGGCGTGCGGTATTCGATACGCTTTGCCTTCGGGTTGGTGGAGAACATCGGGATCCTGAGCGAGGCGGAACGGTTACGGCTGGAGTACGCCATGTTCACCGGAGCCTCGAAGCCCGGCACCAAACGCTTGTAGGAGTTGGTGGTCGGGTTGGTGAAGGCGCAAAGAGCGCGGGCATGCTTGATGATGCCGCCGATGTAGTAGAGCGCCATCTGGGAAAGCCCGCCGTATTTGTCGCCGGCGAACAGGTTGGTGCCGTCCTTCCAGAGCGACTGGTGGCAATGCATCCCGGAGCCGTTGTCCCCGTAAAGCGGCTTCGGCATGAAGGTAGCCGTCTTGCCGTTGCGGTTGGCGACGTTCTTGATGATGTATTTGAACCACTGCAGCTGGTCAGCCATGTCGACCAGCGAGGAGAAGCGCATGTCGATTTCGGCCTGGCCGCCGGTGGCGACTTCGTGGTGCTGGCACTCAACGCGGATCCCGACTTTCTGCAGTTCCATGACCATCTCGTTGCGCAGATCGTTCTGGGAGTCGGTCGGGGGAAGCGGGAAGTAACCTTCCTTGTGGCGCGGCTTGTAGCCTAGGTTGGGGAACTCTTCGCGGCCCGAGTTCCAAGTACCCTCGGAGGAGTCGACAGCGTAAAAGGAGGCATTCGAGGTGGAATCGTAACGGACGTCGTCGAAGATGAAGAATTCGGCTTCCGGTCCGAAATAGGCGGTGTCGGCAAGACCGGTCGACTTCAGGTAGGCCTCGGACTTCTTCGCGATGTTACGCGGGTCGCGGCTGTAGTCTTCCTTGGTGATCGGGTCGAAAATGTCGCAGATCAAGGAGAGGGTCGGCAGCGCGGTGAAGGGATCCAGCCTCGCGGTCGTGGGGTCCGGGATGATGATCATGTCGGAGGCGTGAATGGGCTGCCAACCGCGGATGGAAGAGCCGTCGAAGCCTTGGCCTTCCTCGAAGGTGTCCTCGCCGAACTCGCTCATCGGCACGGTGAAGTGCTGCCAGGTACCGACAAAGTCCATGAACTTGAAATCGACCATCAGCACGCCGTTTTCTTTTGCGAACTCAACAACTTGTTTAGGTGTCATCTACAGTCTCCTTTCAAATTAAGTAAATATCAGCTTGGCTAAAGGGCGTCTTCGCCCCGCTCACCGGTCCTGATGCGAACAACTTCTTCTACGGGAGTGACAAAGATCTTGCCGTCACCAATGCGTCCGGTTTTGGCAGCCTGTTCGATGGCGTCCACCACCTTGCCGACCATCTCGTCGGAAACGATGATTTCCATCTTGATCTTGGGTATGAAATCGACAACATACTCGGCGCCACGGTACAGCTCCGTGTGCCCTTTTTGCCGACCGAACCCCTTTACCTCACCGATCGTGATCCCCTGGATACCGATTTCGTTGAGGGCCTCTTTGACCTCGTCAAGCTTGAAAGGTTTTATGATTGCTTCGACTTTTTTCAAGGATGGTACCCTCCGGTCCGTTTTTCAGTGCGCGCAAATTATAGAGAGCTTGCCGTTAAAATGCAACATTAATTAACTGCCCCACAGCGCCGTGGCTACAATACTAGCAAATTACCTGCCAATACGGAAGGGATAAAACAAAGGACGGCGATTCAGCACCTTAGCAACGAGGTGAACCGGCACAACCTGAGTAAGGGAAAAATGATAGCCTAAAAATCGGGCATTGCAAGGTCACAACTGATTAAATCACCTTCCTTCATAATGAACTACACATCCAGGCCAAGTAACCCCTGGTCAACCGGCTGTTCTCTGAAACCGTCCTGGCGATTGTCATGCAAGGACGGTGACAAACCTAAAAAAAAGGAGCCCCGTCAGGAGGCCCCTTTTTCAGGCAAACTTTAAGTAAAGGTTCGGGGGTTACAGGATGAAAAGCATTTCCCCATAGGTCGGCAGCGGCCAGTATTTGCCAGCTATGATTTTTTCCAGCGCATCACCATTGGCACGCAGTTCCAGCATTTTGGCGAACACCTTTTCCCTGAATGCAGCGGCCTGTTCCTCGACATCGGCAACATTCAGCGCTTTTTCAAGAGCTTTCTCCAGCGCTTTGACATTGCTGTTCATAGAAGCCAGTTTGTCGCAAAGCTCTTCCAGCAACTCCTTCTGGGTCGAGACGTTCAGCTTGCCGGATACGGCCGTAACTGCATTGATGGACGTCGCTACCGTGGTTGCATATTCCATTGCTGTGGGGATTATGCTGTGGTTTGCCATGTCGATCATGGTCAGGGCTTCGATGTTCAAGGTCTTGACATACTGTTCGACCATGATTTCATAACGTGCATGAAGTTCTTTTTCGGAAAAGACTTTGTGGGCAACAAACAGCTCTATGGCTTCCTTTGTTACCAGCTCCTTAAGTGCCTCGGGAGTGTTCGGAATATTCAACAAGCCGCGTTTTTTTGCTTCCTTGACCCACTCGTCGGAGTAGTTGTTGCCGTTGAACACGACGCGCTTGTGTTTCTTGGCGGTTTCCTGAAGCAGTTTCTCAAGGTCGGCGTCAAAGTTTTTAGATTTTTCCAGCTTGTCGGCGAAACCCTTCAGCGCCTCGGCAATGATGGTATTGATGATGATGTTGGGGCCTGAGATGGAGAAGGATGACCCGAGCATCCTGAACTCAAACTTGTTGCCGGTAAAGGCGAACGGCGAGGTCCTGTTTCTGTCGGTGGCGTCCTTGGGCAGCGCGGGCAGCGTGGTGACACCGATCTTCATGTCGGCGTTTTTTGAGGAAGTCTTTGTAGCGCCGGCCACGATCTGGTCGAGGATTTCGGCAAGCTGCTCGCCGAGGAAAATCGAGATGATTGCCGGCGGCGCTTCGTTGGCGCCCAGACGGTGGTCATTGCCGGCGTTGGCGCAGGAACTGCGCAGCAGCCCGGCATAGGTATCCACAGCCTTGATGGTTGCCATGAGGAAGGTCAGGAACTGTGCGTTCTCATGGGGGGTATGACCCGGCTCGAGCAGGTTCTGTCCGTCGTTTGAGCTCATGGACCAGTTGTTGTGCTTGCCGGACCCGTTGACGCCGGCAAACGGTTTTTCGTGCAGCAGGCAGACCAGGTCATGCCTGATGGCGATCCGCTTGAGAACATCCATAACCATCTGGTTGTGGTCAGTGGCGATATTGGTATTCTCGAAAATCGGGGCGAGTTCAAACTGTCCGGGTGCTACTTCGTTGTGCTGGGTTTTAGCGGTGACGCCCAGTTTCCACAGCTCTTCATTTACTTCCTTCATGTACGACAGCACTCTTTCCTTGATGGTGCCGAAATAGTGGTCTTCCAGTTCCTGGCCCTTCGAGGACATGGCGCCGAAAAGCGTTCTGCCGGCCATCATCAGGTCGGGTCTTTTCAGGTAGAAAGACTTGTCCACCAGGAAGTATTCCTGCTCAGCTCCGACCGTCGAAGTAACCCTGCTGGCAGTGGTATTTCCGAATAATTTAAGGACACGCAGTGCCTGAATGGAAAGTGCTTCCATGGAGCGCAGCAGTGGGGTCTTTTTGTCCAGGGCCTCACCGGTATACGAGCAGAAAGCGGTGGGGATGCAGAGAGTCACGACGTCGGCCTCTTCCCTCAGGAAGGCAGGTGAGGTGCAGTCCCAGGCGGTATAGCCCCTGGCTTCAAAGGTTGCCCTCAAGCCGCCGCTCGGGAAAGAGGAGGCATCCGGCTCACCCTTTACCAGCTCTTTACCGGAAAACTCCATCAGGGCGCCATTTTCCGAAGGGGAAAGGAATGAGTCGTGTTTTTCTGCGGTGATACCGGTCATCGGCTGAAACCAGTGGGTAAAGTGTGTTGCGCCATTTTCGACGGCCCACTCTTTCATGGCTGTAGCGACCACATCGGCAATGGAGGGGTCCAGCGGCAGACCTTCGTCAATGGTTTTCTTCAGGTTTTTGAAGACAGCCTTCGGCAACCTTTCTCTCATAACGGACTGGTTAAACACGTTTTGCCCAAACATCTCCACGATACAGCCTCCTTTTTATACAGCGTTGTGTAAAAAATAAGCATTACGCTTATCCGGTAAATCGTTGTTTCCAGGGTTTACAGGACCCTTGCGTTAAAGCTCCCGGTTTCCAGCAAGATAAATGCCAGTTTTGGGGTGCGGCGGGCGGATTATTGCGACAGGAGGTGGCGCTTTTCTGAGCACCGGTCCTGGTTGCAACTTCCGCAAAGAGTGCCAACTTGCCAAAGGGCTGCCATAAGGTTATAGTTGCACGCGATAAGTGACTCGGCTGCTTTCAGCACACCACACCTCAATCGGGACCGACGTGAAAAAGCACCGCGCACCCTTTCCAGAGTATTGCCGCGCGCCGTCAGGCCCACGGGCCATAGTTGCGCTGATGGCGTTCTGCACCCTGCAGGCCACGAGTGCCTATGGCGACTTCTACAAATACCTAGGCGATGACGGCGTGGAAACCTTCACCAATACCCCGACCAGCAGCTCCGCCGTCAAGATCCTGCGCGAAGGGAAACCGAAGCCAGCAGCGCAGGGCGCCGCGAAAAAGGGGCCCGCGGCTCCCTCTCAGGCTGAGATGCTGCCGTCCACGGGCCAGGAACCGGTGCTGCCGGTGCAGGGAGTCGTCACCTCGAAGGTGGGATGGCGTCACGACCCGATTGACGGCACCATCAGGCACCATAACGGCGTCGACATCGCGGTGCCAACCGGCACCAGGGTGAAGGCCATCGCCGCCGGCCGGGTGGTGCAGAGCGCCTTCCAGGGCGGGTACGGCAACCTGGTGACCATCGACCACGGCGACGGGACGGTCTCGCTGTACGGTCACAACTCGCAACTGGAAGTAAGAATCGGGGACCAGGTGGCGGCCGGACAGACCATCGCCCTCTCGGGTTCCACGGGGAGGTCCACCGGACCGCACCTGCATTTCGAGTACTGGAAAAACGGGACCAACCTCACCGAGGCCTATCTGAAAAACGGTGCCGGTCTCGCCGAGGTGGCCTCGGGGATCAGGAGCTATCTGCACAGCGACGGCTCCCTCGTGTTCACCAACCTGAACTGATTTGCAAAATCCTCTTCCCGAGTCGCAGTCCCCCGACCGCACGACAAGGAATTAAAGGGCTACCCGTTGCTGCGTAACGCCATCGGAGAGTACAGGATTATTTTTGATGGACATCATGATGACACCCCTCGTCTAATCTAGCATCGGAAAACCTGATGATGCTGTCTACAAACAGCTGAAGTAACTCGCCATCTAGAACTGCCTCTTCTTGACCTGCCGGGTTGCCTGCGCCTCCCAGGGGTTGTCGGGCCAGGGGTGCCTGGGATAGCGCCCCTTCAACTCCTTGCACACCTCCCCGTAGGCGCCGTTCCAGAAGCTGCGCAGGTCCGCCGTCACCTGAATGGGGCGGCGCGCCGGAGAGAGCAGGTGGATCAGCACGGGTACCCTGCCAAGGGCGACCCGCGGGGTCTCGGCCAGTCCGAACATCTCCTGCAGCTTCACCGCTAGAAAGGGCGTCCCGTCGGCCGGGTAGCTGAGCCGCACCCGGGAACCGCTGGGAACCGCCAGGTGAGTCGGCGCCGCGTCGTCCACCAGCTTCTGTTCGCGCCAGGAAAGGATCCCCTTCAGAGGCGCCAATAGGTCGACCCGCGCCAGGGCGGCCAGGGTCCTCACCCCGGAGAGGTGCGGCACCAGCCAGCGCCCGATCTCCGCGGCGAGGTAGGCGTCGGTGAGATCCGGCAGTTGCTCCTCAGGAAGCACCCGGGAGAGAAAGCTCACACGGTTGCGGTACTCCTCGGCCTCGGGGCTCCAGTTGAGCCCGCCGATGCCGGGACCGCAAAGGATCCCCTGCACCAGGGCGACGACCGTCTCCTCGGAGCTGGGGGTGGCCGGGCGCTCCGAGAGCAGGATCGCCCCGAGGCGCTCCTCGTCGCGGGCTACCACCCTCCCCTGCCGGTCGTCCCAGAACACCTCCCTTCCGCGGGTGATGGCCGGGGCGCACGCCCCACGCACCGCGTCGAGCGTCACGGCGCTCGCCACGTGAATCTCTCCCTCGACGCCTCCCCCCTCGACCTCGACCGCAACGATGAACGGCTGCGCCCTGAGATGGCTGCGGGGCGACAGGCGCGCGCCGCTGCCGTTGGCCATCAGGTAGCGCCCCGACGCGGGGGCCCGCTCCCGCGCCACCCGGTCCGGATAGGCCTTCATGAGCAACTCGCCGACCAAAGAGGCGTCACGGTGCAGCACACCCTCCGGGACGCGCAGCGCCTTGCGGAAGTAGCTCGCCACCCGCTCTACGCTGCGGGACGCCTGGGGATCGGCCCGCCCCTCGAGGGCGTCCACCCGGTCCAGGAGGTCGCTCTCGGAAAGGCTCCCGCCACCGCGTGGCAGGATGTCACGCTCGGAAAGCAGGGCCGCGAGGGTGCAGGCCAAGGGACCCGCCCCCAGGGACTGGCCGACGATCAGCATGGCTGCCAGACGAGGATGCATGGGGAGCGCGGCCATGAGCTTTCCCAGGGCCGTGATAGCTCCACCTGCGTCCAAGGCCCCCAGCTTCGCCAAGAGCGCCCTCCCCTCGGCGAGGTGCGCGGGGGGCGGCGCATCGAGAAAGCTCAAGGAGGCGGGATCACGCACTCCCCAGAGCGCCAGGTCGAGCGCCAGGGGGGTGAGGTCGGAAACCCGAATTTCGGGAGGGGTGAAAGAAAGCAGCGTGCGCTGGGTGTGCTCAGTCCAGAGCCGGTAGCAGACCCCGGGAGCCAGGCGGCCGGCTCGACCCGCACGCTGTTCAGAGGATGCCGCCGAAATCCGCAGCAGCTCCAGGCGGTTCAGGCCGGTGCAGGGGTCATAGCGGAGCTGACGGGAGTAACCGGTATCCACGACCACCCGCACCCCCTCGATGGTGAGGCTCGTCTCGGCGATGTTGGTGGCGAGCACGACCTTGCGGCGCGCCCCGGGGAGTATGGCGAGTTCCTGGGCCGCGAAGGGGAGGTCCGCGTAGAGCGGGGCCACCAGCAGATCGGTTCCGACGGCCTCCTTGAGGAGTCGCTCGCAACGCCGTATCTCGCCGGCACCCGGCAAAAAGGCCAGGATGTCGCCGGAAGTTTCGCTTAGGGCTCTCACCACCGCGGCACAGGCGGTCTCCGGGAGCCTTCCAGCCGGCTCCGTTTTCAGGTAGCGCAATTCGACGGGAAAGCGCCTTCCTGCGCTCGAGACCAGCGGGGCTCCACCCAAAAGGTCGGCGACGGGTGCCGCGTCGAGCGTCGCGGACATCACCAGGATGCGCAGCTCCTCCCGCAAGCCCAGCTGTACGTCACGGCACAGGGCGAGGGAGAGATCGGAGCTGAGGCTTCTTTCGTGGAACTCGTCGAAGATCACCGCACCCACCCCCTCCAGGAGCGGGTCGCTTTGCAGCCGGCGGGCCAGGATTCCCTCGGTCACTACCTCGATACGGGTGGCGGCGGAGACCTTGCGGTCGAAGCGGATGCTGTAGCCGACGGTCTGGCCGACCTCCTCGCCGAGGGTCTGGGCCATGTAGCGCGCGGCATTCACCGCGGCGAGCCGACGCGGCTCCAGCATGACGATGCGGCTTGCCGCACAAAACGGGGCATTCAACAGCGCGAGCGGGACCCGGGTGGTCTTGCCGGCGCCGGGAGGCGCCTGCAGCACGCCCACGTTGCGGGCGGCCAGCGCGGCCAGGAGTTCGGGGAGAATTTCCTCGATGGGCGTTTTCGGCAGGGGGGTGGTCAAGGGAGCAGGCGGAGCCCCTCCAGGTCGACCCCGGCCAGGGAGTTTACCACCCGGCAGGCGCCGGTGAGCCGCTCTTCAGGATAGCTGTTAGTCACGGCGAGCACCCTGAGCCCGGCCCCTTTTGCCGAGAGTATCCCCGCGGGGGTGTCCTCGATGGCGAGCGAGCGGGCGGGATCGATCCGGCCGGGGTAGAGCTCCTGGAGCCGCCGCACGGCGAGGCGGTAGCTCTCGGGGTCGGGCTTGCTCGCCGCCACCTCGTCCGCCGTCACCAGGGTGTCGAAGGCGCCGACCAGGCCGAGCTGGGCTAAGACCGGGTCGATGTCCCCCCTGAGCGCACCGGAGCAAAGTGCGAGCGGCAGCGTTCCCGAAATGGAGCGGACCAGCTCGACAACCCCGGGATAGGGGGGGACCCCGGCGGAGACGACGCGCAGAAACGCCCGGGCCTTGCCGTCCATGAGGGATTTGAGCTCTTCCGCGGCCAGGGTCCGTCCCGCCGCGCGGAACGCCTCCCGGAAGGCGTCCCGGTCGTCGAACCCCAGGTAGCGCTCCAGGTACTCCTCCCAGGAGTAGCCCAGGCCAAGCGGCACCAGCATTTCCTGGAACGCCTTGTAGTGGAGCGGTTCGGTGTCCACGATGATGCCGTCAAAATCGAAGATGACTGCGTCCAGCATGTAAGGCTCCTTGACTCGGGTGGGAATAATCTTTCTGTTACGGGAATCTTCCCATAAGTGCCAGCGAGGGGACCCCGTCAATCAGCACCGGGGCGAGCGTCACCTGGCCGGGCGGCAGCGCGCGGTACCTGGTTACGGAATTGCCGGCAAGTTCCCCCAGGGCCGCCGCCAGCACCACGTCGGAGGTCCAGTGCTTTCCCTGGTACAGCCGGGAGAAGCCGACGAAGCTGGCGCCCGCGTAACAGAGGACCTTGAGCGGCACGCTCTCGGTCTCGGAGGCCAGCACGTGGGCCATGGCAAAGGAGCTCGCGGTATGCATGGAAGGGAGGGAGTCGTAGTCGTTTTTAAACTGGAACGGCTTGAAACTGGAATTCCCGTCGCCGGTGGCCGGCCGCCCCCGGCCGACGCCCTGTTTCAGCACCAGGGCCGCCGCATCGCTGAGAATCAGCGCCTCCCCCAGTTCCTCGCCGATCCGCATGACACGGGGCTGATCGGCCAGCGCCCCCGCCCCGTACAGGAGTGCGGCAACCCCGATGTGCAGGTAGGGGTCGCCGACTATGCTTCCCGCGTCGGTGGCGTGGGTGAGGGTCCTGGTGTGCGTGGTGGCAAGGTCGGACCGGATGTCCTTGTCATAGAAATAGCTCAGGGCAAAGGCGCCGGCCACCGCCACGCTCTGGGGGAGGTAGGGATCGACCGGTGCCGTTACGAAAAGCTTCCCCTCCCCGCCCAGCCGGGTAAACTCTTCCCCCAGGACGGCAGTCGAAATGAAGATGGTGTCGGCCGCCTGCAGCCGAGACGGGAGGAGGCCGGCGCTCAAAAGCAGCAGCGCCAGCAGGGAAAGCGCCGTCACCCGGGCTCTGCCGGCCCTGCGGGCGAAAACGGCCGGCCGTCCTGCGGGTCCGGGCAGGTGGAGCTCTGGAATTTGCATTACTACCCCCTGGAAACAAATGGCAGGCTCGTCAGGCGACCGATCCCGGAGCACCCTGAACAGGAGGTTCCCGACCTGCGCAGCATCCCGGCACTCCGGACGAAAGCCACGAGCGCCTGCGGGGCCCCCCGCAACCTCCGACGCATTCGGACGCTAAAGAATAGGCAAGATCGAAATCATTAGCAACTTGAAAATGACGCCCAAGCAAAATCCCTGAAGCTTAGGTGCTTGCATTGCGAGCAAGAAAGTCAAGCTCGGGACTTTGTCCGCAGGAGATACAAAAATAGCGCCCTTGCGAGGCGCTATTTTCAGATGGTGATCCCAAGGGGACTTGAACCCCTGTTACAGGCGTGAAAGGCCAGTGTCCTAACCACTAGACGATGGGACCGTAAAAACCGGGGAGCAGCGCTTGCGACTTCAGTCGGGATCTGCCAGAACCGCTTGCAGGTAGTGTGGCAGGGGTGCGAGGATTCGAACCTCGGATGACGGAGTCAGAGTCCGTTGCCTTACCGCTTGGCGACACCCCTACATGCGAGATAGCTTTAATAACAGATTCAGGCAGAAAAAGTCAAGCGTTTTCCTTTCAGCCAGGGTCCCATTACATTGCGGAGCATTTTCCCCGTGCCGCCTGCGCACCGCTCTCGATGGCCTTGAGGTTCGCCGGGATGAAGCGGTGGTTCCTCTCGGGAAGCGCCTCCTTGAGGGCGTCGGCGAGGGAATCGATGCTGACCGCGCCCGAGAGCGCCGCGTAGGCGCCCAGCGCCACCATGTTGACCATCCTCGGATCCCCCAGGTCGCTGGCGGTCTCGTTCATGGCAACCGGGACCACCGTGATGTCGTCCCGGTCCAGGGTGGCGACATCGGCGAGTGACCTGTTGACGATGCAGATCCCGCCCGGGCGCACCCGCATGCCGAGGCGATCCAGGGACCCCTGGTTCAGGGCGATCAACACCGAGGGGGAGCCTACCACCGGAGAGCCGACGGCGCCGTCCGCAATGACCACAGTGCAGGTGGCGGTCCCTCCCCTTTTCTCGACGCCGTAGGCCGGAAAGTAGCTGACGTTCTTCCCGCTGTCCATGGCGGCATAGGAGAGTAGGTTTCCGGCCAGGAGCACCCCCTGTCCGCCGAAACCCGCTATCAGTACATCATATCGCATCGAGACTCCCTATTTAACTGCACGCTCCCCCTTTGGCCCTGTCAGGAGGAGTGGTTTTTTTCTCGCCTGCTCTGACTTGCAAAAGCTCCCCGAGAGGGGTCCCGGCCGCGGTTGACAGGGACAACTGCCAGCTTTTTCCACCACTCGACCAAGCTCTCCCTCGCCCTCCGGGTCGGGGTGAGGGAGGTTTTACAGGTTCTCGTCGTTTCTGAATACCCCGAGCGGAAAGTAGGGGATCATCTCCCCGGCTATCCGTGCGTTCGCCGCCAGGGGGCTCACACCCCAGTTGGTCGGGCAGGAGGAGAGCACCTCCACGAAGGAGAACCCCTTTCCCTCGACCTGGTACTGGAAGGCCTTCTTGATCACCTTCTTGGCCTCCAGGAGGTGCTTGGGCGAGTCGACCGCCACCCGTGCCGAGTAGGCGACCCCGCCCAACTGTGCCAGGAGTTCGGCCATCCTGATCGGCGAGCCGTCCTTTTTCTTGTCCCGCCCGTAGGGGGAGGTGGAGGTCTTCTGCCCCACCAGGGTGGTAGGAGCCATCTGGCCGCCGGTCATGCCGTAGGTGGTGTTGTTCACGAAGATGACCGTGATGTCCTCGCCCCGGTTCGCCGCATGGATGATCTCGGCGGTCCCGATGGCCGCCAGGTCCCCGTCCCCCTGGTAGGTGAAGACGAAGCTCTCGGGCCGTGCGCGCTTCACCCCGGTGGCGACGGCGGGAGCGCGGCCGTGCGGCGCCTCCACCACGTCGATGTCGAAATAGCCGTAGAGAAAGACCGAGCAGCCGACCGACGCGACCCCGATGGTGCGTTGCTGCACCCCGAACTGATCCAGGGCCTCGGCCACCAGCCGGTGCACGGTGCCGTGGTGGCAGCCGGGACAGAAGTGGGTCTGGACATCCTTGAGACTGTGCGGCCTGGCGAAAACCTGTTGCATGATGATAATCCCTCTTGGGCCTGTCGCTAGTAGTGCTTCTTGATTACTTCCAGGATCTCCTCGGGCGAGGGGAGCGAGCCGGCTCCCGGCGGCCTGCCGTAAAAGGAGACCTTCACCCCCGCGCCCACGGCGAGGCGCACGTCCTCGACCATCTGGCCCGTGTTGAGCTCGATGTCCAGAATCCGCCCGGCGCGGGCCGCGGCCCGGGCCAGCGCCGCTTCCGGGAAGGGAAAGAGCGTAATGGGACGGAAGAGACCCACCTTGAGCCCGGCGTCCCGGGCCATGGTGACCGCGGTATGGGCGATGCGGGCCACCGAGCCGAAGGCGGTCACCAGGAGCGTCGCATCCTCCGTGCGGTACTCCTCGGAGAGGCACTCCTTATCCTTCAGGACCTGATACTTGGCGTGCAGGCGCCAGTTGTGCGCCTCCAGTTCGCCGTCACCCAGGAAGAGGGATTTTACCACCCGCTGTTCCCCCTCACCCTTGCCGCGCACGGCCCACCCCTTTTCGGGCAGCTCGCAGGCAGGACGCGGGTTGGGCACCAGGGCCTCCTTCATCTGGCCGATCACCGAGTCGCCGAGCACCATGACCGGGGTGCGGTACCGGTCGGCGAGGTCGAAGGCGTGCATGGTGAGGTCGTACATCTCCTGCACCGAGTTGGGGGCGAGCACCGCGATATGGTACCCGCCGTGCCCGCCACCCTTCACGGACTGGAAGTAGTCCGACTGCGAGGCGTCGATGCCGCCCAGTCCCGGGCCGGAGCGGGAAATATTGATGATGACGCCGGGGAGCTCCGCGCCGGCCATGTAGGAGATCCCCTCCTGCTTAAGGGAGATGCCGGGGCTCGACGAGGATGTCATGGCGCGCACGCCGCACGCGGAGGCACCCAGGAGCATGTTGATGGCCCCCACCTCGCTCTCCGCCTGGATGAACTCGCCGGACAGCCCCGGGAGTTCCCGGGACAGGTACTCCGGGATGTCGCTTTGGGGCGTTATCGGATAGCCGAAATAGTAGCGGCAGCCGGCCTCGATGGCGCCCATGGCGGCGGCCTCATTCCCCTTTACAAACAGGCGCTTTGACACGAACTCCTCCCGAAAAAATCTTTGCGACTGATCGCCGTGGCCGGCGATCAAACATGTGGTGCTGAATGGGGCTGGATGACGACTGCTCGATCTGGATGGGTCTTTGACAGATCCCGCCAGGCAGACTATTTGAAGACCTTTATGGCAACGTCAGGACAGATTTCGGCGCAGAGAGCACACCCGGTGCAAAGCTCCTGACTGGAAGCCTGGGCCGGTGTGTACCCCTGGATATTGACCTTATCGCACAGCGTGATCAGCTTCTTCGGGCAGGCGATGGTGCAGATTCCGCACCCCTTGCATCTCAGTTCGTCTATCTCTATTCGTCCCATTTTCGAACATCCCTCGTGATCCCGATGCCGCTCTCCAGCCACGCAATGAGCCATGGAAATTAGCAGATATGAGTCTGGCCAGTCAACTTTTTTGTTTACGGTAAATATTATTGCTTGATTTTACAACGGCTTGTAGTTTAATAATAGATAATTAGTTTTTACACCTTAAAAACATTAAAGGAGGACCGAAAAAATGGCATCGTCTCTACTCGAATTAACAGCCAACATAGTCTCTTCTCACGCATCGGTATCGGAGATGTCCGGCGAAGATCTGCTCCTGGAACTGCAGAAGGTGCACATCGCCTTGCAGAAACTGGAAGGGGAAACCATCGAAGGGATGGAGAAAGCCGAGGGCAAGGGGCCGGCCATGTCCGTAAAAAAGGCGTTCCAGCCCGACCAAGTCTGCTGCATGATCTGCGGCAAGGCAGGCATGAAGACGCTGGCTCGCCACCTGGCCCAGGTGCACGGCTTGAAGCCGGGGGAATACCGCAAGCAATTCGGCATACCGAGCAGCCAGGCGCTCACCGCCAGGAACTTCTCCGAGGCGCGCCGCAGGATGGCGCAGGAGAAGGGGCTCGCGGACAACCTCGCCAAGGCGAGGGCGGTGCGGGCGGCCAAACTTTTGGCCAAGGGAGGCGGCGAGAAGAAGGCCGCCAAGGCGACTAGGGGACCCAAGGCCAAGAGGGCGGTCAACGCCTAAGGCTCTGGTGCAACCCCATCCCCACCCTGGCCCTTCCGTGTAAAGGAGAGGGAGCTTTTTCCCCTCCCCTTTACTTTGGGAGTGGAGGAACCGGGGGGGGATATGGGTAAAATGAATAAGCCGCCCAGGCATCGGGCGGCTTATTCCGTGGCAGGTGGGTCAATGCGGGCCGGGCCAAAGGAGTACCTGCCCGGCCGGGCCGCTCCCCGCTTAGCGGCGCGGTGCGGAACTGCGCCTGGCGACCACCCCGGTCTTTCTGGGGCCCCGCCCGGAAGTGGGGACCGTCTTTCTTCTCAGGCGCTCCACCTCGCCGGGCTCCAAGTACCGGTAATCGCCCGGCTTCATGTCGCCGATTTCCAGGAAGTCGTAGCGCGCCCGCTTCAGGCGCACCACGTTCAGCCCCACAGCCTCGCACATGCGCCTCACCTGGCGGTAGCGCCCCTCGTGGATCGTTATAGAGATCCAGGAGTTCTGCTCGCTCTCGCTCCATGGGAGCACCTTGGCCGGCGCGGTCATGCCGTCCTCAAGCTTCACCCCCTCGGAGAGCTTCTTCATCTGGACGGGCGACACCTGCCCGCTCACCCTCACGAGATATCCCTTGTCCACCTCGTGACTTGGGTGCATCAGGATGTTCGCCAGGGCCCCGTCGTTGGTCAAGAGCAGCAACCCCTCCGTGTTGTAGTCCAGCCGTCCGATCGGGTAGACCCGCTCCTTGATGCCGGCCAGGAGATCGGTGACGATGGGGCGCCCTTCGGGATCCTTCATGGTGGTCATGTACCCCACCGGCTTGTACAAAAGAAGGTAGACCCGCTTTTCGTCGATGGAAAGCGCCTTGCCATCGACCGTGATGCTGTCTGATTCCGGGTCCGCCTTGCTCCCCAGTTCGGTGACCACCACGCCGTTCACGGCAACCCTACCCTCCTGGATGATCGTTTCTGATTCACGGCGCGAGGCAATGCCCGCCTGTGAGAGGATTTTCTGCAATCTCTCCTGCATCTGGTAATCTCCTAAGTGGGGTTTTTCCCCTGATTCCGCCCTGTGTCGCCCCTTCACTCATACCATAGCGCAAGGCGCTATCGCAACCATTAACGGCAACCCCTGGTGCTAAGCCTACCGGGCCAAACGTTGCAATGGAATCATTGCCTATACTGCAACAAACTGTTAAAAAGATAGCTTAGTGTTCTATCTGCCCGCTCGCGCCAGACAGAGACGACTAAAGCCGGACCGGAAAAGTCAGCAGCACAGATTCAAGCAAGGAGCAGTCGATGGATGAGAGAAAGCTTATACTGGTAAGGAACAAGACAATTGCGGGCGGATTGCTGGTGGGTGCCGCACTGCTCTTTATCATTGCACGGCTGCAAAAAGGTAGCGGCGCCTGGGAGTGGGCCGCCGCCTTTGCAGAGGCGGCCATGGTCGGGGCGCTGGCCGACTGGTTTGCCGTGGTGGCACTTTTCAGGCATCCCCTGGGTGTCCCGATCCCCCACACGGCCATCATCGCCAACAAGAAAGAGACCATTGCCGAAAACCTGGCCCAGTTTATCCAGGACAAGTTTCTTGCCACCGAGGTACTGGTTGTCAAGTTGCAGGAACTGAATCCGGCAGCGCATCTCAGTGCCTATCTGACAACGCGGCAAAACGCGGACAGCCTGGCCAGGGGCCTGACCCGTGTCATCTCGGAATCCCTTGATTTCATCGACGACGAGCGGGTCCAGAAAATACTGCGGGCGGCCTTGAGCGACCGGATCGAGAAGTTCGACCTCTCTACCTCCGCAGGGTTGGTGCTGGACACCCTCAGAAGGGAGAGCCGCCACCAGGTGGTTCTGGACGAAATACTGAGACGTCTCGGGGCATGGCTGGCAACGCCCGAATCACAGGACAAGATAGCTGTCGCCCTCGATGTCTGGTGCGATACCGAGTACCCGCTTTTGAGCAAGTTCATCCCCAACCGTGCCGGGTTCGCCCGGGGTGCCGGCGAGAAGATGGTGAGAAGGGTCAACGAGTACCTGCAGGCGGTAAATGCAGATCCAAGCCACGAGCTGAGGCATGAATTCGACAACGCGGTGAGCGATTTCAGCGTGAAGCTGAAGTACGACCCAGCCTTCCGGGCAAAGGTCGAGGAACTGAAGCTCGAAGCGGTCAACAATGCGCAGCTCTCCGGTTACACTCAAAGTCTCCTGGGCGACCTGAAGAACTGGCTGCTCGACGATCTGGACCGGCAGCATTCCAAGATCCAGAAGAAGATTTCCGATGCAGCCATTGGCCTGGGCAGCACCCTTGCCAAGAGCAAGGATCTCAGCGACTCGATAAACGAGCATCTTGAGACGGTGGTAAGAAATTACGGCGACAATCTGCGCACCGGAATCGCGACACACATTTCGGGAACCGTAAAGGAATGGAAGAACGAGGATTTCGTCAACGAGATAGAACTCAGCATCGGTTCCGACCTGCAGTTCATCAGGATGAACGGCACCCTGGTCGGCGGAGTGATCGGCCTGGCGCTGCACGCGATCTCCCTGCTGCTCAGGTAGGTCAACCGTCAAGGGGAGGTACAGGGATCAGATCCACTGCCAGATAGGTACAGCTACCGTCTCTGAAACAGAACCGGGGCAGCAAGACCGATTACCACCACTGGTGAAAATCGGCACTGCTGCCCCGGATCAACATCCTCGCTTTCCCGGGGGCTTCCCCCCGAAAATGCCTATTCCGAAAAGCGCGACATCTTCCTGAACTTCTGGTAGCGCAGCTCGACCAGCTGGTCCGGGGTGACCTCCTTAAGCTCCTTCAGGTTCCTGGTGAGCGCCTCGTGCAGGTTCGCGGCGGCTAACGCATGGTCGCGATGGGCACCGCCCACCGGCTCCTTGACGATCTCGTCGATCACCTCGAGCCTCAGGATGTCGGTCGCTACGATCTTGAGCGCCTCGGCGGCCTGGGCACCCTTGGTGCCGTCAGACCAGAGGATCGCGGCGCACCCCTCGGGAGAGATGACCGCGTAGACCGAGTGCTGCAGCATGAGGATCCGGTCGCCGACCGCGATGGCAAGCGCACCGCCGGAACCGCCCTCGCCGGTAATGACGACGATGATCGGGACGCTTAAGCGCGACATCTCCCTCAGGTTCCTGGCGATCGCCTCGGCCTGGCCGCGCTCCTCGGCGCCGATGCCCGGGAAGGCTCCCGGCGTGTCGACGAAGGTGATGATCGGGAGCTTGAAGCGCTCGGCCATCTCCATCAGGCGCAAAGCCTTACGGTACCCCTCGGGGTTCGGCATGCCGAAGTTGCGGAATACCTTCTCCTTGGTGTCGCGCCCCTTCTGGTGGCCGATCACCATGACCGGCTCGCCGTCCAGCCGCGCCAGGCCGCCCACGATGGCGTGGTCGTCGCCGAAGTTGCGGTCGCCGTGCAGCTCGACGAACTCGGTGAAGATGAGGTTCAGGTAGTCTAGGGTGAAGGGACGGTTGATGTGGCGCGCCACCTGTGCCGTCTGCCAGCGCGAGAGGTTGTTGAACATATCCTCGCGCATCTCGTCCGCCTTCTTCTCCAGCTTCGCCACCTCCAGGCTCAGATCGACCCCCTCAGAGGAAAAGGCCGAGAGCTCCGCGATCTTCTTATCCAGCTCAGCCAGGGGCTTCTCGAAGTCCATATAGTTCTGTGAAGCTGCCATATATTGTGATCTCCTTGTTTGAAAACTGTTATTTCCCGCCACCTTTCACCCGGCACCCTTGGCGGTTCCTGAAGGCTACTCGAATGAAACGGCATTATAGCCGAAGAGATTGCTCACTTCCACTGTTAATTCTTCGCTCGCCGAGACTTTGTAGAGTTCGGAGAGCTTTATGGTGACCCGGGAGTTGTTCTCCATGTTCAGATGCAGAAAGGAGCGGCAGGCCCCCTGGTAACGCGAGAGTATCCCCTTTAGGGCCGTGAGCTTCCCGGCATCCGCCTCTTTGGCGTCGATAGTGAAGTTCACCCGGCGGGTCTGCTGCTCGTTCAGGTCGCGCAACAGCACGATGTCGCTCGCCATCACCTTGGCTCCCTTCTCCCCCTGTTCCACCGTGCCGGTCACGTGGATCGGGTCGTCGCTCTTCAGCCACTCGGAACACTTGGCGTAGACGTCGGAGAAGACCACCACCTCGACGCAGCCGGTCAGGTCCTCCAGCGAGATGAACGCCATCCGGTCGCCCTTCTTGGTCATAATCTCCTTAAGCGCCGTGGAGACGCCGCAGATCTTCACCTCGCTCTTCTCCTTCATCTCCAGGATGGAGTAGGTGTCCGCATTGGAGAAGCGCTTCATGTCCGCCACGTAGCGGTCCAGGGGGTGACCGGTGATGAAGAAGCCGATCGCCTCCTTCTCGCAGGCCAGGCGATACTTCTCGTCCCACTCGGGGATCTCGGGGAGGCGGTTCGCCCCGCCGTTGCCGCCGCGCACGATCTCCGCCGCGCCAAAGAGCGATGCCTGGGCGCTCTCGCGCTCCTCACGCACCCTTTGCCCGGTCGCGGTCGCCTCGTCGAGCACCGCCATGAGCTGGGAGCGCAGGGCGCCGGTGCAGTCGAAGGCGCCGCACTTGATGAGCGACTCTATCACCCGCTTGTTGACCCGGCGCAGGTCCACCCGCTCACAGAAGTCGAAGAGGTCCTGGTAAGGCTCCTCGCCGCGCGCCTCGATGATCGCCTCGATGGCTCCCTCGCCCACGTTCTTGACTGCCCCGAGGCCAAAGCGCATCGCCTTCTCCAGCACGCGGAAGCTCCTGAGCGAGGCGTTGATGTCGGGGGGCAGCACCTCGATCCCCATCTCGCGGCAGTCGCCGATGCTCTTGATGACCTTGTCCGTGTTCCCCATGTCCTCGGTCAAAAGAGCCGCCATGAACTCTACCGGGTAGTGGGCCTTGAGGTATGCGGTCTGGTAGGCGACCAGGGCGTAGGCGGCGGAGTGCGACTTGTTGAAGCCGTACTCGGCGAATTTCGCCATCAGGTCGAAGATGGCAGCCGACTTCTTCAGGTCGAGATTGAGCTGGGCGGCCCCCTCCAGAAACTTGTCGCGCTCCTTGGCCATCTGCTCGGCGTCCTTCTTACCCATGGCGCGGCGCAAAAGGTCGGCCCCACCCAGCGAGTAGCCTGCCAGGCTGCGGGCGATCTGCATGACCTGTTCCTGGTAGACGATGACGCCGTAGGTGTCCTTCAGGATCGGCTCCAGCTGCGGCAGGTCGTAGACCGTCTTCTTGCGGCCGTGCTTGCGCTCGATGAAGTCGTCCACCATGCCGCTCCCCAGGGGGCCCGGGCGGTACAGGGCGCAGACCGCGATGATGTCCTCGAAGCAGGAGGGCTTGAGCTTTACCAGCAGTTCCTTCATGCCGCTCGACTCGAGCTGGAAGACCCCGGTGGTGTTGCCGGACTGCAGCAGCTTGTAGGACTCCTCGTCGTCGTCCCTTAACAGCGAGATGTCGAAGTCGGGGCGCTTGCCGACCCGGACGTGCTTCACCGCGTTGTCGATGACGGTCAGGTTCTTGAGCCCCAGGAAGTCAAACTTCACCAGGCCGATCTTTTCCACGTACTTCATGGAGTACTGGGTGGTGAGCGAGCCGCTCTTCTGGTCCTTGTAGACCGGGCAGAACTCCTCCATCTGGCGGGGTGCCACCACCAGTCCCGCCGCGTGGGTCGAGGCGTGGCGCGCGAGCCCCTCCAGGCGCAGCGCCACCGCGAGCACTTCCTTCACGCGCGCGTCCGCGGCGGCCAGCTCGTTCAACTTGGGCTCCTGGACCAGCGCCTTTTCCAGCGTGATGCCGAGCACCTCGGGGACCAGCTTGGCGATCCGGTCCACGTCGCCGTAGGGGAGATCGAGCGCGCGCCCGACGTCCCGGATCACGCCGCGCGCCGCCATGGTGCCGAAGGTGATGATCTGGCACACCCGGTCGCGGCCGTACTTCTCCACCATGTACTGGATCACCTCTTCGCGGCGGTCCTGGCAGAAGTCGACGTCGATATCAGGCATGGAGATACGTTCGGGGTTCAGGAACCGCTCGAACAGCAGGTTGTAGGGCATCGGATCGATGTCGGTGATCCTGATGGAGTAGGCGACGAGGCTACCCGCCGCCGACCCCCTGCCCGGCCCGACCGGTATCCCCTGGTCCTTGGCCCAGTTGATGAAGTCGGCGACGATCAGGAAGTAGCCGGGAAAGCCCATGTGCTTGATGCAGTCGAGCTCGATCCTGAGGCGCTCCCAGTACCCTTTCACGTCCTCCTCGGTGAGGTCCGGATACTTGATCCGGATTCCCTTCAGACGCTCGGAAAGCCCCTCGATCGCCTCGGTCTCCAGCTGCTGGTCCAGGGTCTGCCCCTCGGGAGGGGTGTAGGCCGGGAAATGGTAGGTCTTGAAGTCGAACTCCAGGTGGCAGCGCTCGGCGATCTTCACCGTGTTGGCAACCGCCTCCGGGGCGTAGTGGAAGGCGGCTTCCATCTCCTGCGGGGTCTTCACGTAGAACTCGTCCTGCGAGAAGCGCATCCGGGTCGGGTCGTTCATGGTCTTACCGGTCTGGATGCACAAGAGGATCTCGTGGGCGCGCGCGTCCTCCTTGTCCAGGTAATGACAATCGTTGGTGGCGACCAGGGGAATGTTGAGTTCGCGGGCGATCTCCATCATCCTGTTGTTGGCAATGGTCTGTTCGGGGATCCCGTTTTCCTGCAGCTCCAGGTAGTAGCTCCCCGGGAACAGGTCTGCGTACCAGGTGGCCGCGGCACGCGCCTCGTCCATCTTGTTGCGGGAGCAGAGGTACGCCACCTCCCCCTGCAGGCAGGCGGATAGGACGATGAGCCCCTCGCTGTGTTTTTCCAGGAGTTCCTTGTCGATGCGCGGGCGGCGGTAGAACCCGTCCTTGAACGCGGCGGAGGTGAGGTAGGAGAGGTTGCGAAAACCGGTCATGTTCTCGCACAAAAGGATCAGGTGGTAGCTCGTCACCGGGTCGGCGCTGGTAGGGGCCTGCTTCAGGAGGCGCGACTGGGGCGCTATGTAGACCTCGGCGCCGATGACCGGCTTGATCCCCTTGTCCTTGCATTTGAGGAAGAATTCCATGGTGCCGAACATGTTGCCGTGGTCGGTCATGGCGACCGCGGGCATGCCGAGCGACTTCACCTTGCCCAGCAGGTCGCCGATGCGTATGGCGCCGTCCAGAAGCGAATACTGCGAATGAAGGTGGAGGTGCACGAAATTAGCTGGTTCCATAAGTTACTGATATCCTAACCGGTAAAACCGGATATAAGCGAAAAACAAAGACTTTGATTTTGACGTAATCCTGATGCTATCCCTTGATTATCCCCAATAGCGCCGCAGGATCGAGCGCCACCTCGGACTGGCTACCGGCATCCATCTCCTTCAGCGGCGCGCTCCCCCGCTCCATCTCGTCCCCGCCGATGATGAGCGTGAAGCGCGACTTGAACTTGTCGGCGCGCCTCATCTGGCTCTTCAGGCTCTTCCCCTCGTAGTCGATTTCCACCGAGGCACCCGCACGCTGCAGCGCCGTCATGAGCCGGAACGCCTCGGCGTGGGCAGGCTCCCCCAGGGCCGCTATGAAGAGATCGGGACGCCGTGCGAATTCCTGGTCGGCCAAGAGCAGCGCCACCCGCTCCACCCCTATTGCGAAGCCGATGCCGGGCAGTGCGGGCCCGCCCAGGTCGCTGATCAGGCCGTCGTAGCGCCCCCCGGCGGCAACCGCACTTTGGGAGCCCAAAAGGGTGGTCACCATCTCGAAGGTGGTCCGGGTGTAGTAGTCCAGACCGCGTACCATCCTCTCGTTGATGCTGTACCTGGTCCCCACCAGATCAAGAAATTTCCGGGTCGCGGCAAAGTGCTCGGAGCAGTCCGGGCAAAGGTACTCCAGCATGGCCGGGGCGCCCTTGGTCGCCTCCTGGCAGCCGGGTGACTTGCAGTCCAGCGCGCGCAACGGGTTGGTCTGGTAGCGCCGGTCGCAATCCTCGCACAAGAGTTCGATCCGGCCCAAAAGGAAGCTCTTGAGCGCCTCGCGGTAGACCGGACGGCAGGCGGGGCACCCCAGCGAGTTGATCTGCAGCGAGGGCTCGGCCAGGCCTAGTTCGGAGAAGAAATGGCTCAGCATGGTCAGCACCTGGGCGTCTACCGCCGGCGCGGACACACCGGTCACCTCGGCGCCGATCTGGTGAAACTGGCGGTAGCGCCCCTTCTGGGGCCGCTCGTAGCGAAACATCGGCCCCATGTAGTAGAGCCGCTGCACCGGGTCGCTGGCATGCAGCTTGTGCTCGATAAAGGCACGCATGACCGAGGCGGTACCCTCAGGGCGCATGGTGACCCGGTTCCCCCCCTTGTCCTCGAAGGAGTACATTTCCTTCTCGACGATGTCGGTCGCGTCCCCTATGGAGCGGCAAAAGAGCTCGGTCTTCTCCAGGATCGGAATCCTTATCTCGGCGAGGCCGTAAAGCTCGAAAACCCGGCGCGCAGTAGCCTCGATATGCTGCCATTTCTCCACTTCGCCGGGAAGTATGTCGTTGAACCCTTTCACACCGTTTATCGCCACGTGTCACGTTCTCCTTGCCTATCGTTTACAGCCGTTTCTGGCTGCTGTCTCGCACTGTATCAGGCCCGCTCCGGCTGTCATTTTGAACCTTCCTTATGACAGTGGAATCCGAAGTGCCGGCCCGAGCAAGGGACAGATATTACCATTTTATCCCGAGAAGAAGCCATAAAAAAAGCCCCACACAGTTCACTTCTTCGCGGCATGTAGACAACCCGCCATTGCCAGACAATGGCGGTTATTTTACCCTCACTCCTTAGGGAGAGCGGCGAAGTAGTTGCGACCGGGCGGACGATAAGCACCGTTTGGGAAAGGTTGCTGGCATTAAAAAACCCCTCGCCCTCAGGGAGAGGGACAGGGGTGAGGTAGGTGCCACGAGTGATGCGGCCAAGACCCGAGAGGCCTCGCCCGCCGGCACCTCAGGTGACGCGAGGAATGTTCCCTGCCGGCAGGGCGTGGAAGGCCATGTTCTTCCCCCCCGCCTTGCCGCGGTACATGGCCTTGTCCGCCATCTCCAGGAGATCCGCCTTGGTGGTAGCGTCGTCAGGGGAACAGGCGTAGCCTAGGCTCACGGTGAGATTGATGGAGAGACCGTCGCCCCTGCCGAAGGTGTGCGCCTCGACGGTGCGCCTGATGCGCTCGGCCACCACCGTGGCGCCCTCCAACCCGGTCTCCACCAGCACGATGGTGTACTCGTCGCCGCCGTAGCGGATCACCGCGTCCACGTCGCGCACGCTTTTCCGGAGCAAAAGCCCCACCTCGCGCAGCACCCGGCTTCCGATCAGGTGCCCGAAAAGGTCGTTCACCATTTTGAAGAGGTCGATGTCCAGAAAGAGCACGGAGAGGTTGGAACCGTAACGCTCGCTGCGCTTGAGCTCCCTTTCCAGGACGACGTCCAGGTAGCGGTAGTTGTAGAGCCCGGTAAGTTCGTCGATGTAGAGCAGGTCCTTGGCGAAGTTGTAGCGGGCCGCGTTGTCCAGGGCAAGCGAGGACTGGTCCAACAGGAAGGTGAGATTCTTGCGGTTCACCTCCCGGGGCAGCGGCTTGCCCGGATCGTTCAGCAGGATGATCACCCCCTGCAGCGCCGTCTTGTGCCTGATATACAGGCACATCGCCTCGCGCACCCCCTCGCCGTAGTCGACCTCATCCGGCAGGAAATCCTTCAGGGTGACCAGGTTGCCGCCGTCGTCGATCAGGTCGCACTCGGAGATGACCGCCTGCCCCAAAAGCGAGGCGTGCACCGCATCGACACCCTTCACCTCGTGCAGCACCAGGTGCCCGGAATCGCTGAAATAACCGAGCCCGCGGCTCACCCCGACTTCCTTGACGAGGGCGTCCATCAGCATCTGGTAGATCCGGTCCAGCTCCAGGCAGTTGGCGATGGCCTGGCTCACCTGGAACAGGTGCAAAAGACCCTTCAACTCCTGGTTTTCGTCCAGCAGCCTGCGCTGATCCATGCACTGGGCCACGATGTGCCGGAACTCGTCGTGGTTGATCGGCTTCACCAGGTAATCGGTGGCCCCGTTTTTCAGGGCGAAGATGGCGGTTTCCACGTTGGCGTGACCGGTCACCATGATCACATCAACCGCGGGGTCCAGCCTCTTCACGGCGGAGAGTATGTCGAGGCCGCTCACGTCGCGCATGACCAGGTCGGTGACCACCAGCTGGTATTCCCGGCTGTTAATCAGCTCCAGAGCCTCTTCACCGGAGGCCGCCACATCGACGCCGTATCCCTCCTCCTTGAGCAGATCGGTAAAGACCTCCCGGAAGAAGCTGTCGTCTTCGACTATAAGAATCCTTTCCCTCAATTGGATCTCCTGGCATGCCGCAGTGCAATGGGACCTAGTCCAGCCTAAACTAGCAGATACGACTTGGGAGTGTCAATTAAAATGCCCCCAAGAAGTGGAGATCGCCAAGTCGCCATCGGGCCCGCAGACCGCCTGCACGCTCCCGTCCAGGTCGGTCCGGTTCACCCGGATGCCGCGCAGCAGCAGGCGGGCCACGGTCGAGGGTGCCGGCAGGTGCAGTGAGTTGCGCACACCAGGACACCGGTGCAATCGGTCCTGTGCAGGCCGGTTTGCGCTGTTCAGGGATCGACCTGGCCCGTGCACCCGCATGGATAGGGGCTAAAGCCGGCAGCGGCAACCGCAGTGTGCAGGATTGGAACAGACGCCAGCGACCGGCACGCCTGCGGCCCTGCGCAGATTAATCGCATAAAATCCTCATGGAACAGCTAGTTAAGTAATTTTTGCCGGGGGGGCCGCAAGTTGGTACGACCGTTGTAAAGCCAAAGGGAAACTGCGTCCGAGGGGGGAAATGATATGGCATATCGGGATCGTTCAATGACCGAGAAATCAGGGACCTTTGATTACAGCATCATGGAGGTGCGGCTCAGGAAAAAGAGTGCCGCCGCCGGGACCAAGGACGATCTGCGCATGATGACAGTCGACAACCATTGGGAAACGCTGCGCTTTGTGCAGGACAACATGGAAGAATGCGTCGGCAACATCGTCAGGGTGAAGCGGCTGCAGGAGCAGGACGCCAAGGGGGTGAACGAGAACGCCGCACTCTTCAAGAAGAACCTGGCGCCGCTGGTCTCTTCGCTTGTCGCGGCCGATGGGCAGGGTGTCATGGATAAACTCTCCGCCTCGCTCAAGAAAGCGCTGCTGCTTATGGTGATGGAACGCTACCAGAGCGACCGGGAAAAGGCATGCAGGGTGCTCGGCATCTCGCGGGAGAAGTTGGAGACGGAACTGAAACTCTGCGGCGTCGCCCGCTAGCTGAACCGACCCCCTTGACCAGGAAGGCCACCAATGCGGTGGCCTTTTTGCTTTTTGGCGCTTTTCACGCCTCTCCTGAGTAACTTATGATAACAACTTGTTTTTGCATTGCTTTTCTAAATAGCTTCGACGAGATCAAAACCAAGCTGACGGGCACGAGTTTTCAGGTTTTTTATCGCACGGGATTTGTACTGCTGCTCATAGTAATCCTGGCCGGCATCGGTGTATTCGGTTCCGTGTTTCAACATGCTGTAAACCAGCCTGGCCAGTTTGTGGGCGGTGGCGGTGATCGCCTTGGGAGCACCGAGGCGTGCCTTCATTCTTCGGTAATAGGCGCCAAGTGCGCAACGTGACCTGTATAGCATGCTCGCCGCCATCCTGAGCGCAGCAGCAGCCCGGTTGGCAACTGGCTTGGTCTTACTGCTCAAGCGTTTGCCTCCCGAGATCTTGCTGCCAGGGCTGAGTCCAAGCCAAGAAGCAAAGTGCTTTTCTGATTTCCAGCGGCTCATATCAAATCCGATATCAGAGAGGACCTTAGCGGCCGTTAAAGTATCGATGCCGTTGATCCTGGTGAGGTCTACGCCAGCCACTCTGAGCAGCTCTTTCTGTAAGTCGAACGTGGGTACGTTCCGTTTTGGTTTCGGTGGTTTATTTGCCCCATCAGCCTGCGGTGGCACGGTATCGTCAATAGCTGAATCGAAAGTGGCTAAGAGGGTCTCTATCTCACGGTCGCAGTCAGCAATCTGGGTTTGCTAGAACTCGTATGTCTCAACGGCCTGCTTCAGGCTGAAAAGGTGCTCCGGGCGATAATTTCCTTCCAGGGACTTGGCAATGGTCTCAACGCTGTTCTTGCAGCGCTTGTCCCTCAGCTCGGCCAGCACCCGGGTGTCCCGCACGCCGGCGAGGATCGCCTTGACGATACGCATACCGGTCACACCGGTGATGTCGGTAACCACGTTGTGCAGAAGCAGGTTCATCTGGGTCAGGGCCTTCTGCATATGCTGGATAGGGGAAGCGGCACACTGCACCTGATTCATCCGGTGGCGGATGTAGGCACGTAGCGCGCACACCTGCTCTGTCGGCCGGAAAGCGCCCTCCAGAAGACCGTACGTATGCAGTCTCTGGATCCACTGGCAGTCAACCACGTCGGTCTTACGACCTGGAACATTCTTTACGTGATGGGCGTTCACAAGCTTCACCTCAAAGCCGCGGGACTCCAGAATCTCAAACACCGGAATCCAGTAGGTGCCGGTCGATTCCATGGCGACAGTTGTGACGCCGCAGGAGGTAAGCCAGTCCGCCAAGCGATTCAGGTCGGCGGTGAAACATTCGAATTCGCGTACGGGCTGATCGTCGGTGCCCTCCGGTACGGCGACGAAATGGCTCCTCGAACCGATGTCTATCCCGGCTGCGCAAAGGTTCAACCGCTGAAGGTGCTTGGGTAGCTCTGCCTTTTTGTACGACTTGAACTTTTTTTCCCACGATCCATGCCTCCACTCGAGAATTTAGGCATGCCGCAAATAGGTGATATCGATATAGATCTCTCTCAAACGGGATAGCTAATGCTTCACCAATGATATTGCCGCTTATCCCCCGGACCACGCTCAATAACGGGCACTAGGCACCAATGGCGTTCCGGCCTCAATATTTCGGCTGCCGGAGAAACCTATCGGCAAAACGGAGGTGAATTTTAAGTTACTTTCTGATACGGGGCCGCCAGGAGCGGCGTGGGACGCTCAATAGTACTCTTCCCGATAATCGGGTATTTCAGAAAACCACTCCGGATGCCGCCTGGCTTCTGTCATAGTTCGCTCCACCGTCTCTATCAGCCGTTGCCTGTCCTTTGGATAACTTCCAGCCAGATTCAGAAAGTTGGATACGTGATTGGAGCGCAAGATCGTGCGGCGCGGATTCAACCGGCGCAGCATGGCCAAGGCCTCCTGAAGGATTTCACCGTGACTTAAGGGGATGATAGTACGGAGGTAGTCGTCGTTGTGGCGTCTGAACATGGTCAACAGGGAGAAAAATTCCGGGGAGAGGGCAGTAATCCAGTCGGCAGTTGCTGCCGCGTGTTCGGCGCTGCGCTCCCGTCCGGCGAGCCCGAGGATGGCAGTTACCGACAGTTTGATAGCTGCACGCTGCGCTTTGCGGCACAACTCGAGCATTTCGGAAGGGGCAAACCCTTTATTGACCAGTCTGAGGGTATTCGGATCGCCGCTTTCCAGCCCGAAGTACAGGATGCGCAGTTTCTTGCGCTGGAGGAGCTCCAGTTCAAGGACGGTCTTGGAAGTGAGGCTCCCGGGTGAGGCGTATGCACCCACCCGGGTCAAATTCGGAAAAGTCTCGGACAGTGCTTCAAGAATCAGCTCCAGCCCCTGCTGCGGATACACCAGGGCATCCCCGTCGGCGATAAAGACGCGCTGGACATGAACACGATGAACTGGTGAGACTGAATGTATTTCGCCCACCAGCTCCGCCAGCGGGCGGATGCGGAAGGTCTTTGTCTTGTACATCCCGCAGAAACTGCACTGATTCTGGGAACAGCCAATGGTGGCCTGAATGATGAGACTGTGTGCCTCGGACGGCGGTCTGAAGAGCGGTTGTTCGTAGCTGAAGTTGCCCATCCGCTCTCTCCTGATAAAAAAGGGGCGCAAAGCGCGCCCCCTTTTACCTGCTAACTGTTCCCGATCAGAGCTCTAGGCAAGCCGCCCGGCGTACAGCGGGAAGCGCTTCATGAGCGAATTGACCTCGCCTTTCACCTGGGCGAGCTTCGCCGCATCTTCCACGTTCCCCAGCACCTGGGCGATGAAGCCGGCAACGAGTTCCATCTCCGGCTCTTTCAGGCCGTGCGTGGTCGCGGCGGGGGTGCCGATCCTGATCCCGGAGGTGATGAACGGGGAGCGCGTGTCGAAGGGGATGCCATTCTTGTTCACGGTGATCCCGGCGCGGTCCAGCGCTTCCTCGGCGACCTTTCCGGTGAGCCCGGTCTCGGTCAGGTCCACCAGCATCAGGTGGTTGTCGGTGCCGCCGGAGGTGAGCTTGAAGCCGCGAGCGACGAGTGCCGCCGCGAGCGCCTTGGCGTTTTTCACGATTTGACCCTGGTACTCCCTGAACTCGGGGGTGAGCGCTTCCCTGAAGGCAACGGCCTTGGCCGCTATGACGTGCATGAGCGGGCCGCCCTGGATGCCGGGGAAGATGTTGGAGTTGAGCTTTTTGGCGTACTCCTCGCGGCAAAGGATCATGCCGCCGCGCGGTCCCCTCAGGGTCTTGTGCGTCGTGGTGGTAACGAACTCGGCATAGGGAACCGGGCTCGGATGCAACCCGGCCGCAACCAGCCCCGCGATGTGGGCCATGTCGACCATGACGACGGCGTCCACCTTGTCCGCGATACGGCGGAAGGCCTCGAAGTCGATGGTGCGCGGGTACGCGCTGGCGCCCACCACGATCATCTTCGGTTTGTGTTCGAGCGCCAGGCGCTCGGTCTCTTCGTAGTCGATGGTCTGGTTTTCCCTGGTCACCCCGTACGGCACGATGTTGAAGAGCTTGCCTGAGAAGTTGACCGGGCTGCCGTGGGTCAGGTGCCCGCCGTGGGCCAGATTCATGCCGAGCACGGTGTCGCCCGGGTTCAGCACGGTGAAGTAGACCGCCATGTTGGCCTGGGAACCGGAATGCGGCTGCACGTTGGCGTGGTCGGCACCGAAGAGTTCCTTGGCACGGTCAATGGCGAGGTTCTCCACGACGTCAACGCAATCGCACCCCCCGTAGTAACGCTTGCCGGGGTACCCTTCGGCGTACTTGTTGGTGAGGACGGACCCCTGCGCCTCGAGGACGGCGGGGGAGACGAAGTTCTCCGAGGCGATCAGCTCGAGGTTGTACTCCTGACGCTTGGTCTCCGCTTGAATAGCCTGCGCTACGGCCGGATCGAATCCTTCCAGTACTGACATGTTGATCTCCTGAATTTTCGGATGGGAAATGAAAACGGGACCGTTAGCGGATCCCGTTCCTTATTGCTGCCTGCTGCCGGACTCCTCAGATCGCCTGGAGTTTCAGCTCGTTCTCCAGGGCCGCGATCTTGTCGAGGCGCGCCTGGTGGCGCCCCCCGGCGAACTCGGTATCCAGCCAGGCCGCCACCATGGCGCGCGCGGCCGCGACATCGATGACGCGCCCCCCCAGCACCAGGATGTTGGCGTTGTTGTGCTCCTTGGCCATGGTCGCCATGAAGAGGTCGGTGGCGAGCGCCGCGCGCACCCCGGGAAACTTGTTGGCGACGATGGACATCCCGATCCCCGTGCCGCACACCAGTATCCCGAGTCGGGCGCTCCCCCCGGAGACCCGGCGCGCCACCAGCTGACCGTAGTCAGGGTAGTCCACCGAGGCGCCGTCGCAGGTCCCCAGGTCCTCGCAGGGCATCCCCTTTTCCCGGAGCAGCCCCTTGATTTCCTCTTTCAGCTCCAGTCCGCCGTGATCGCTGGCAATGACTATCATGCTATATCTTCTTGAGCAGCAGCGAGGCGTTGGTGCCGCCGAAACCAAACGAGTTGGAGAGGGCGTACTCCACCTTGGCGTCCCGTGCCGTGTTCGGGACATAGTCCAGGTCGCACTCCGGGTCTGCATTGTCATAGTTGATGGTCGGGGGAACCACGGAATTCTGCATCGCCATCAGGGCGAAGATCGCCTCGATGCCGCCGGCCGCCCCCAACAGGTGCCCGGTCATCGACTTGGTGGAAGAAACCATCAGTTTCCCCGCATGGTTGCCGAAGACGCTGTGGATCGCCAGGGTCTCGTACAGGTCGTTGAAGTGGGTCGAGGTCCCGTGGGCGTTGATGTAATCCACCTGCTCCGGATTCACCTTGGCAGTGGAGAGCGCCATCTTCATGCAGCGGGCAGCCCCCTCCCCGCCTGGTGCGGGAGTGGTCAGGTGGTAGGCGTCGCCGGAAAGGCCGTAGCCCACGACTTCGCCGTAGATCTTGGCACCGCGCGCCTTGGCCGCCTCGTACTCCTCGAGCACCACGATGCCGGCACCCTCGGAGAGCACGAAGCCGTCGCGGTCGCGGTCGAAGGGTCGGGACGCCGTGACCGGGTCCGCGTGAGTGGAGAGGGCCTTCATGACGGCAAAGCCGCCGATGCCCAGCGGAGTCACCGTCGACTCGCACCCTCCGGCGATCATGGCGTCGGCATCGCCGCGCTTGATCATGTGGAAGGCGTCGCCGATGGAGTGGGTGCCGGTAGCGCAGGCGGAGACGGAGGAGAGGTTCGGCCCCTTTGCCCCGTACTTGATGGAGATGTGCCCGGGCGCCAGGTTGATGATCAGCATCGGGATGAAGAAGGGGGAGATCTTCTTGTACCCCCCCTCCAAGAGGGCCGTGTGATAGCGCTCGATGGCGGGAAGCCCGCCCAGGCCGGCACCGACCAGCACGCCGACCCGCTCGGCGTTCTCCTCGTTGATCACCAGACCAGAGTCGTCCATAGCGAACTGTGCGGCGGCCAGAGAGTACTGGATGAAGAGATCCATCTTCTTGATCTCTTTCTTGTCGATGAAATCCTCGGCAACGAAATCCTTCACCTCGCCCGCGATCTTGACCGGCAGGTCGCTGGTATCGAAACGGGTGATCGGCGCAATGCCGGATTTCCCGGCGATCAGCGCCTCCCAGTTCTTGGCGTTTCCGGTCCCAAGCGGGGAGACTACCCCGACCCCCGTGACAACAACTCTTCTCATACTCTCAGCTCCTTGGAATCTGGTCGTTCATGGCCGCACACAGGCCGCATGAAGAAGGGGAAGAAAACTTCCCCCCGGGTGAATCAGGTGTGATCGGTGATGTAGTCTATGGCGTCCTGGACGGACTGGATCTTCTCGGCGTCCTCGTCGGAGATCTCGATTTCGAACTCTTCTTCAAGCGCCATGACCAGTTCCACGGTGTCGAGGGAGTCAGCACCCAGGTCGTCCATGAAAGACGACTCGTTGCTAACCTGGGCCTCGTCCACACCAAGCTGTTCTGCCACTATCTCTTTAATACGTTTTTCGATCGAAGCCATCTATACACCTCCATTTGGTTTTTTCTGTCAGACGATTTTGATTGATCATGCCTGCTAGTTTCATAGCATGCCAAAAGCGATTTTGCAAAAGGTATTTTTTGCTCCCCGCAGTAAAACAAGACCGGCGCTGCGGGCGTTACATGTACATGCCGCCGTTCACAGAAAGCACATGCCCGGTGATATAAGCGGCCCCCTCGGAAACCAGGAAGAGCACCGCGGCCGCCACGTCGTCCGAGGCCCCGAGGCGTCCCATCGGGATCTGCTCCTGAAGCGCCTCCTTGGTCTTCTCGGAGAGCTCCTGGGTCATGTCGGTCTCGATGAACCCGGGCGCCACAGCGTTGACCGTGACGTTCCTGCGCGCCAGCTCCTTCGCCACCGACTTAGTGAGGCCGATCATCCCCGCCTTGGAGGCGCAGTAGTTGGCCTGTCCCGGGTTCCCCATCTCGCCCACCACCGAGGAGACGTTGACGATCCTGCCGTAGCGCGCCTTGCTCATCAGCTTGGCGGCCTCGCGGGTGCAGTTGAAGGCCCCCTTCAGGTTCACGTCGATGACGGCGTCCCAGTCGGACTCCTTCATCCGGAGCAAAAGGCCGTCCTTGGTGATCCCGGCGTTGTTCACCAGGATGTCCAGGCGTCCGAAGGCTCCCTGCGCCTCCTTGAAGAGTCCCTCCACCTCGGCTGCCACCGAGACGTCCACCTTGAGTGCCAGGGCCTTGCCGCCCGCAGCGACGATCTCGTCGGCGGTGCGCTGGGCCCCCTCGACGCTGGTTGCGGTGACCACGACGGCCGCCCCCTTTCCCGCGAGCATCAGGGCGATGGCCCGGCCGATCCCCCGGGAAGCCCCGGTCACCACGGCTACCTGTCCGGTCAAATTCATAGCTCACCCCCTGCCAGGGCCTTCACCCCGGCGCTATCCTGCACGTTGAAGCTCAGGGCCTCTTTATCGATCCGTTTCACCAGCCCGGCGAGCACCTTGCCGGGCCCAATCTCCACGAAGCGGGTCACCCCCGCGGCAACCATGTGCTGCACCGAGGCATCCCAGAGGACCGGAGAGCAGACCTGCTCCACCAGGAGCCCCTTGACCCGGGCGGGGTCGGCGTTGGGCGCCGCCTCCACGTTGCTCACCACCGGGGCCGCGAGCGGACCGACCTGGACTCCTTGCAGCACGCCGGCGAGCCTTTCGGCAGCCGGCTTCATCAGGGCGCAGTGGAACGGCGCGCTCACCGGCAGCAGCATCGCCTTGCGAAAGCCGCGCGCCTTGGCGATCTCGATGACGCGCCCCACCGCGCCGGTGTGCCCCGCGATGACGATCTGCCCGGGTGAGTTGTAGTTGGCGGGGGAAACCACCTCGCCCTGCGCCGCCTCCTCACAGAACTCCCGCAGCAGGTCCGGCTCCACGCCGAGGATGGCCGCCATGGTACCCACCCCGACCGGCACCGCCTCCTGCATGTAGCTGCCGCGCGCCCGCACGGTCTTGATCGCGTCGGCGAAAGAGAGCGCCCCCGAGGCGACCAGCGCCGAATATTCGCCCAACGAGTGTCCCGCAAGAAAGCGCGGGGTAAGCGGCGACTCGGACTTGAGTACCCGCCAGGCCGCCACCGAGGCGGCGAGGATGGCGGGCTGGGTGTTCGCCGTCAGTTTGAGGTCCTCCTCCGGCCCCTCGAAACAGAGCCGGGAAAGCGCGTAACCGAGGGCATCGTCCGCCTCCTCGAAGCTCTGCGCCGCGATCTTGAAGTTTTCCGCCAGTTCGCGTCCCATGCCCGGGTGTTGGGAACCCTGGCCGGGAAAGATGAATGCGTAGCTTTGCATGAAGTACCTCGTCTCCTGAGCTGTTCCAATCCCCCCAAACCGGGGGTAACCTGCCAAAACCTTGCGACCGTGATGTCCCGGAGCAAAGAGGGCGGGTCATCGACCCGCCCCGAGGTGAAGTGGAGTCTGCTTGGGCTCTTACCAGCGGAGCAGGACGGCACCCCAGGTGAGCCCGCCGCCGAAAGCGTCCAGCACCACGATGTCCCCTTCCTTGACCTGCCCGGCACGGCAGGCCTCGTCCAGCGCGATCGGGATCGAGGCGGCCGAGGTGTTGCCGTAGCGGTCCAGGTTGACGAAGACCTGGTCGGGTCTGAGCGAGAGCCTCTTGCCGACGGAGTCCACGATCCTCTGGTTCGCCTGGTGCGGTATGAAGAGCGAGATGTCCCCAGCGCTCAACCCGTTGGCGGCCAGCGCCTCCAGGGCGACCTCGGCCATGGCGCGCACTGCGTACTTGAACACCTCGTTGCCGTGCATGGTCAGGTAGACCAGCCTGTCGTCCAGGTTCTGCTGGGTCGCCGGGTTCCGGCTGCCGCACCCCTTCTGGTACAGGATGTCCCAGTAGTTACCGTCGGAGTGCAGGTGGCTGGAAAGGATGCCGTTTTCCCCTTCGACCGCCTCGAGCACCACCGCGCCGGCCCCATCGCCGAACAAAAGGCAGGTGTTGCGGTCGGTCCAGTCGATGATCCGGGAGAGCACCTCGGCGCCGATCACCAGCGCCTTCTTGACGCTGCCGGAGGCGATGAACTTCTCTGCGGTGGCGAGGGCGTACACGAAACCGGAGCAGGCGGCGGAGAGGTCATAGCAGATCGCGTTGGTGGCACCGATGCTCTGCTGCACGATGCAGGCGGTGGCAGGGAAGGGAAAGTCCGGGGTGAGGGTCCCCACTATGATCAGGTCGATTTCGCTGGCGGGCACGCCCGCCATCTCGAGGGCGCGCTCTGCCGCGGCGGAGGCGAAGGTGGAGGTGTACTCCCCATCGACGGCGATGCGGCGCTCCCGGATCCCGGTCCTGGCAACGATCCACTCGTCGGTTGTGTCGACCATTTTTTCCAGGTCGAAGTTAGTGAGCACCTTCTCGGGAAGTGCCGAGCCCGTACCGGTAATTCTTGCTCGCATCATGAAGCTACCCTCTCCTTTGCGTCGGCGGGCGCTTCGGCGCCCTCACGCTCGCGGGTGCTGCCGGGGAAACTCTCATCCAGCTTTTCGGCCATATGGGAATTTACCCCTTTAAGCGCGTACTCGTAGGCGAAGCGGATCGCGTTCTTGATCGCCTTGGGGTTGGAACCGCCGTGGCAGATCATGCCGACGCCGTTGATCCCCAAAAGCGGCGCGCCGCCGTACTCTGCGTAGTCTACGGTTTTTTTGAAATTGTTGAAAGCCTTGCGGCAGAGGAGATATCCGATTTGTGACAGGAAACTGCTCTTGATCTCGGCCTTGAGCATCTTGCCGACGGTCTCGGCGAGCCCTTCGGAGAGTTTCAGCACCACGTTGCCGACGAAGCCGTCACAGACCACCACGTCGACCGAGCCGTTGAAGATGTCGCGCCCCTCCACGTAGCCGATGTAGGAGGTCAGGGACCTTTCGCGCAAAAGCGCGCTGGTCTCACGGGTGAGTTCGTTCCCCTTGCTCTCCTCCTCGCCGTTCGACAGCAGGCCGACGCGCGGCGCGACGAGTCCCATGGCGAAGCGGGCGTACACCTCGCCCATGACGGCGAACTGTACCAGGTGGATCGGCTTGCAGTCTACGTTGCCGCCCACGTCGAGCACCAGGGTTGAGCCGGACAGGGTGGGGAGCAGCTGGGCGATCGCGGCGCGGTCGATCCCCTTCATCCGTTTCAGCACGAACATCCCGGCTGCCATGGTGGCACCCGAGTTTCCCGCGCTGACCACCGCGTCCGCCTCGCCTTTTTTCACCAGCTCGAAGGCGACGCGTATCGAGGAGTCCTTCTTCTTGCGCACCGCATCCGAGGCGGAGTCGTGCATGCCAACCACTTCGCTGGCATGCCACACGGCGATGTCCAGACCTGCGGTGTTGTGCAGGGCCAGTTCGGCCTGCACCTTGTCGCGGTCCCCGACCAGGGTAACCGGCACCCCGAATTCCCTGGCCGCAGCTACAGCACCTTCCACTTCAACATGAGGGGCGTTATCGCCCCCCATCACATCGACAGCAACTCTCATATAACCCCTAGGGAGCGGATTCCGTACAGTCACGACAGCCTGGAGCGAAGAGCCTAGAGCTCTTCAGCCTTCAGTACCTGGCGTCCCTTGTAGGTGCCGCAGGAAGGGCAGACGCAATGAGGCAGCTTGGGGGCCTTGCACTGCGGGCAGGTCGAGACGGTCGGCGGGGTCAGGAAATCGTGGGCCCGTCTCATATTTTTGCGGGATTTGGAGGTTTTCTTCTTAGGTACAGCCATGGTCTTTCTCCTTTTTACTTTTCTATGCGAATCTTCTTCAATGCGCTCATCTGCAAATTGATCCCGCTGCGGTCGCAGCCGCATTCACCGGCATTCAGGTCCGCGCCGCACTCGGGGCAAAGCCCCCGGCACGACTCGCTGCACAACGGCTTGAAAGGGACTTCCATCATGACCTGCTCCGCTATCTCGAAGTCCAGGTCTATCTCTTCGCCTTGGAACGAGACCGATATCAGGTCCTCGTCGCTCAGTTCTATTTCCTCGTCCAGCTCTTCCCCCGCCGATTTGGTGTAAAAAATCGTGAAGTTCGAGGCGAGCGGGAGGGTGTATTCGGCCAGGCAGCGCGAGCAGGAAAGCAGGACCGCGCTCGTCACGGTGCCGGCAGCCCTGACGTGGTCGTACTCCCAGATGGCGCTTACCGCCGCACGGACCGGCTCCACGAAGCTGCACTCACCGGCTTTTTCCATCTGCGCCAGGTTCGGGTAATGCCCGGCCGGCTGTTCTTCAGTGAGGTCAAGTTGCTTCTTTTTAACCTCATCGATGCGTATCTTCAAAGGATGCACTCCCTCTTTTCCAAAGCTTCCGAGTATATAGATGGAGGCGGTTTTGTCAAGGTAAAATTGGAGCGCCCCACCGCCCCCGGCACTACCAGCCGTCCCCCCCCAACCGATAGTCGACACTCACCCCGCTCTCCCCGCGGGAGAGGAGGTGTTCGGCGGCCCCCTCCACCAGGAGGTCGAGCGCGGGGGTGCGCTTCTTGGGCGGGCGGATCAGTTCCGGTTCCCCCTTGACCCCCCCCAGGCGCCCCGCCTCATCGACGGCGTCCTGCATGGTCCCGAGCCGGTCCACAAGCTTCAGGGCGAGCGCCTGTTCCCCGGAAAAGATCCTGCCGTCGGCCAGCGCCGCCACCGTCGGGACCGGAAGTTTCCTCCCCTCGGCGACTGCCCTGACGAACTGCCGGTGCGTGCTGTCAATCACCCCCTGCAGCATCGCCCGCTCCTCGGGCAGCATGCTGCGCACCGGGGAGCCCACGTCCTTGAACTTGCCGGTCTTGATGGTGAACGCCTTCATGCCGACCTTGCCGAGCAGCCCCTCGATGTTGGAGAACTTCATCAGCACGCCGATGCTGCCGGTGATGGTCCCCGGGTTGGCGTAGATGAGCGTGGCCGGCGCGGAGATGTAGTACCCCCCGGAGGCGGCGATGCTCCCCATGGAGACCACCACCTTCTTGACCCGGGTGAGTTCCTTCACCTGGGCCGCTATCTCCTGCGAGGGCCCCACCACGCCGCCGGGTGAGTCGACCCGCAGCACGACCGCCTTGACCCGGGTGTCCATCTTGAGGGCACGCAGCTGGCGGATGGTATCCGAACCGTCCACGATGACCCCCTTAACCTCGACGATCCCGACGCCGTCCCCCCCGAGCATCGGCTCCCGGTCGCCGAAGAGCGCCGTGGCCGCCAGGACGCACAGGGCAAAGAGCAGCAGCATCCCGCCGACGCCAACCGCACTCCAGAGCATCCACCTGTTTTTCATGCCACCCTCCAGATTTTGCTTGTCTTAACGGCGTGCAGTGTCATATATGGAGAACGAGTGGGCACTACCCGAGAAGTTTAGCACCAATCGGGCCCGGACCACGAGCCAATTATCGCGACACGAGGGAAAAATGAGGCTACTGGTCATCTCGGACAGCCACGGCAACTACCCGCACGCGCTCAGAGCCCACCAACTCGCCAGTCCGGTGGACCACATCATCCACCTGGGCGACGGCGCCGAGGATGCGCGCCTGATGGAGCAGCTCTTGGAGGTCCCGGTGCTCCGGGTGGCGGGGAACTGCGACGCGGACCCCCAGCTTCCCCTGGAGCTGACCCTCGATTTCGGGGGGTGCCGGATCTTCCTGACCCACGGCAACAGAGAGCTGGTCAAATCGGGGATGAGGGAGCTGATCGGCAAGGGGCTCGAGGCGAAAGCCCGGGTCGTACTGTACGGACACACGCACCGCCCCGCCGTGCATAGCGAATCGGGCATGCTTTTGGTGAACCCCGGCACGCTGAAGCAGGGGTTCCCGGAGAGCTACGCGATCCTCACTGTGACCGGGACCGAGGCCCGCGCCGAGATCTTCGGTCTCTAGGCGAGAGACCTCCCTCCCTCTGCAAGGAAGGGGCGGGGTGGGGGTGGGGCTTTAGCCCGCGCCCGGTCAACAGCCGCAGCCGCAGTTGTGGCAGACCTTGCGGTTCTCGTCGTCGGGGGGGACCGTCTCCGGGGCGAAGGCGATCCGGTTCACCGCACGCCTGATGTCCTCCAGGAGATCGAGATGCGGGCTTTTGCCGATCACGTGACCGACGCAGACGTTGCTGATCCCATCTGAGGGGGAGGCGATCCGATAGGCATTCAAGAGATCCGCGTAGCTCTTCACCTCGATCACCTGCCCGGCCCCCTCCGCGCGCTCCAGTACGATGCCGAAGCGCGCCAGCTCCTGGGCCAGTTCCGCGAAAAACAGCTCGAAAGCGACCCCGGAGAGGGCGTTTTCCCAGTCCGGCCTCAGGTGCTTTTGCCCGTAGCAGGTTAAGCGCATATTCTTTCCCATCATTACCTCTCAAAAGACGGGTCCTCTTCCACCCCTGGCCTCTCGTCCCTGTATTGCCCCTAGTTGGCGGCGGCCTTTCTCTGCATCGAGCTGAAGATCATGTCCAGCACGGCCTTTTGCTTTGCCTCGTACTTGTTCAAGACGGCGAGGCAGGTCCCCATCGGGAACTGCTCGTGCAGGTAATCGGAATCGCGCCCGGACAGGATGACGATCCGGTTCTTGTCCATGCCGATGGAGACGGCGTAGCTGAAGATCTTGGTCCCGTCCAAAACCGGCATTTCCAGGTCCACCAGCAGGAGGTCCACCGGCTCCGCCTTCAGGATGGCGAGCGCCTGGAACGGATCGGTGCAGGTCACCACCGCGAGCAGCGGATAGAGCGACCGGATCTGCTCCCTCAGGGCATCCAGGTACGGGGCGTCGTCATCAACGATCAGAATCTTTCTCATTACCACCTCAACCCTGTCACTTCAGCACCCGGGTCGCCGCGGAGAGCACCGGGAACGGCACCTGCAGCTCGAGCGCCCGGGCGGTCTTCAGGTTCACGATCAGTTCGACCTTTTTTGGGGTGGCGACCGGGAGCGTGGACGCCTTCCTCCCCCCGAGGATGCGCGCCGCATAATCGGCGGCAACCTGTCCCTGCTCGACCGGGTCCGCCTCCAGGGAGATCAGAGCCCCCTTCTGGGCCGCCCCCGGCATCTGGGAGAGCACCGGAACCTTCTGCTCGCCAGCCCGGTGCACGATCTTCTCGAAGCCCCGGGAACCTGCGGAGCACTCGGAGACATAGATGTAGTCCACCCGCGCGGCGAAAAGGGTGCTGAGCGCCGCATCCAGACCACTCGCGCTGGCCAGGTTCACCTCGACGAGCGTGATGCCGAGCTGCCCGGCGATGCGGCGCAGCTCCCTCAACTGCACCAAAGACCCCTCCTCGCGGCCGGTGTAGACCACCCCGAGCTGCCGGATCGGCTTTAATTCCGCCGCGGTCTTGATCAGGGTGACCAGCGGCACCTTGGAACTCACCCCGGCGATGTTGTTCCCGGACGAGGCGGCCCCCCGGGAGATGCCGCACTCCGCCGGGCCGTAGACGTCCGCGAAGACGATCGGGATGTCGCTTGCCTCGTGCAGCGCCGCAAGGGTAGCCGGCGCCCCGTAGGTGATGATGATGTCGGCGCCGATGGCGTTGAATTTCCGGACGCTGTTGGCCCAGGAGATCTGGTCCGGGTTCGGCGTCTGGGTGATCACCTCCACGCTGCTCTGGTCGTATCCTTTCTGAATGAGAGCCTTGGTGAACGCCTTGTGGGCCTCGCGGTAGCGGGGGAGGTCGCTGGTCAACAGCGCCGCCACCAGTTTTACGCCCGCGCGGGAGTCCGCCACAGGGAAAACTGCGGTAAGGGCCAACAGCAGCAGTATAATACGGATCAGTGTCAGGATCTACCCCTTGGTCACCACTTTGCCGTCAGATAGGCGACGACGGTATGCACCGAGCCGTTGTACGCGCCTAAGAGCGGATTCTTCTCGTCATAGTCCTGCCAGGTGTATTCCAGGAAACCCGACAATAGCTTGGTGAAACGGTACTCCCCGCGCGCCGAGGCCGAGCTTATCACGGTATCCTGCCGGGTGAGCTCCTCTACGCCGGAGGTGTCGCCCGGCACGGCGCTGAAGACGGTATCCTGCGGCGCGAAGGCGGAAGAGGACCTGATCTGCTGCAGCATGAGCGACAGGTCGAGCTTCTCGGTGGCGGCGAGGGTCGCGTTGGCGCCGTAGACCTGGGAGCGGGTGGCGAAGTTCGCCGCGGCCTGGCTCCCCGAGCCAACCCCGGTGAAGAGAACCTCCTGGTCCACCCGGCTGTGCAGATAGGCGTAGTTCGCGGCCAGCGTCACCTTGGAAAGCGGGGTGCACCACACCCCGAGGTTCGCGTTCTGGGTCCCCCGGTTCCGGGAGAGCGGGGAGGATGTGGTATAGGTGACCGGGTCCGTGAACGGGGCGTTCGCCAGAAAATGCTCGATCTGGCCGTTCCATTCGCGCCGCGCGGTCAGGTTCGTCGTGCCACCCCATTTGGGGGCCGTGTAGGTGGCGAGGAACTGCCCCTCGTGTTTCTGCTGGAAGGAGTTGCCGTAGGAGGGGTGGTCCGTCGTCTGGTAGTCGTACCGGGCCGTCACGCGCACTACCTTGGCGGGGTGGTAGAGCAGGACCAGGGAGCCCTTCTGGGTGGTGGAGTCCTCGGGAAGCGCCCAGGACGAAAGGGTGGGCTGGGCCGAGACATGGTCCCGGGTCAGCACCTCTCCCCGGTATTCTCCGGAAAGGGTCAGCTCTTTTGAGGGCTTATAGGAGAGGGTCGCCAGCACTACGTCTTTCCTGCTGTCCACCGGGGGCTTCACTACCTGAACCGCAGTCAGGTAGTTCAGGCTGCTGATCGCGCCGCGACTTTCGTTATCCAGCTGCTGGCGCCGGTACTTGAGCGCCAACGAGATCTCCTTGCTCGGGGTGTAGACCACATCGCCGGCGAGGTTCTGCAGCACCACCTCTGCGTGCTTCACTCCGCTGGTGTCGGTGAGCCGGGAGAGGTTCTCGCGCTGATCGATGCTGTAGGAGGCGCTCCCCACGATCCCCCCCGCCAGCGCAGTGTGCGCCTTCACCGTGTGGGAGATGAATCTGCTGTCCGGGTCCTCGTTATGCTGCTGCACCCCGCCCAGGTCCTGCGGGTTCCCCTGGAAGTCGCTGCGCGGAGCATAGCTTTGGGTCGGGATCGGCAGCCGGTCCTGGAAGACCCGGATCCGGAAGTCGTAGATCAGGTCCAGCCACCCCAGGTGGGCGTCCAGGCCAAAGTGCCCCTCCTGGGTCTGCTGCTCCACCCCGCGCGACTGGGCGAAGATGCTGTTGGTCGCCCCCTCGAAGGCGGTGTCGGCGAAGATCTGCTGCGCGGTCCCCTCCCTCACCAGCCTCCAGTAGCCGAGGTTCACGTGCAGCGGAAAGTCATGCAGCCGGTAGCGGAACTCCGCCAGGTCCTGGGTGACCGACACCCCGTAGTTCACGGCGGGGTCCTGGAAGGGGAGGTAGGCGGCCTGGTTGCTCTGTCCCGGGGGGGGCAGGTCCGCCCGGGTGGCGTTGAAGGGAGGCGAGAAGAGCAGCTCCCGGTCCAGGTTGCGAAAGAGCGACTCGGTCCTCAGGTGCAGCCGGTAATCCCCCTGGTAGTCGATCAGGAGGTCGCCCTGGTAGTCGTGCTCGTTGAGGAAGTTCCCCTCGAGTTCGAAGTTGAGGTCCTTTTCCAGGGCCCGGTAGAAGAGCCCGCCGCTTTTGGAGGAGTGCAGGAAGCCGTATTCCGAGGCGCGCCCGCCGTAGCCCTCGACGGCGCTGAAACTGTAGCCGAGCTTCCCCCCCTTTTGCTCCAGGGTCTGCACCACCCTCTCGTCGGCGCCGTAGACGGCACCCTCGCCGGACACCTGGGCGTTTTCGGGCTGCGGGGCGCTTCCCGGCTCCTCCTGCGCGGCCGCGCTCCCGCCGCTTAACAGCAAGAAAAGCAGCAGGGTGGGGACACCATATGCAAGATCCAGCGCTCTGATCACCTTCAGGCTCCTTTGCCGATTCACTGACGCAGGGTGCCCCGCCCGGTGCTTCCCGGGGAGGGGGTGTCGGTGCCGTGAATCTGCGAATGGCAGTCCGTGCAGCGGTTGGTGAAAAGCTGCTTGAGCCCCGGGGTCGAGGTCGCCAGATGCCCCGTGTGGCACTGCAGGCAGAGAAAGGGGAGTGCGGCATTCAACAGGTGGCTGTTCACCGAGCCGTGCGGGGTATGGCAGTTGGTGCAGTTTTCCGTCACGTCGCCATGCTCGAAGGCGAAGGGCCCCTGCTTCTCCATGTGGCACCGGGTGCAGGTCTCCTTCAGGGAGTTGCCCCGCAAAAGCTTGTCCTGGGTGGAGCCGTGCACCTCGTGGCAGTCCACGCATACCATCTTCTTCTCCCTGAGCGGGTGGTGGGAATACAGGGAGTTCTCCGCCCGCACCTCCGGGTGGCAGCTAAAACACATCTCCGCCATCTCTTCGCGGCTCACCTTCTGTTGGGGTCCCTTGTGCAGCTTGTGGCAGTCGAAACAGCTCACCTCGCCCAGTGCGTGGCTGCTCGCGTTCCAGTGTGCGAGCACGGGCATGGAGGCGGCCGAGTGGCATTTGAGGCAGATGAGGGACTGGGCCTGGGGGGGGAGGTGCGTGATGTCCAGGAACTTCGTGGTGTCGCACTTTTTCCTAAGGAGGGTGTTCGCTTCCCGGTCGTCGTCGAGTTTCTCGATGGCGAGACTCCCCGGGCCGTGGCACGACTCGCAGTTGACCAGCGGGAGCCCGGTCTCGGGCCGGATCTGCTCGCCGTGGGTGGAGTGGCTGAAGTCGGAGGAGATCCTGTCGTGGCTGTGGCATTTGGAGACGCAGTTGTTGGTGCCAACGTACTCGGCGTCCAGGCGACCCACAATCATCTTCTCGTACTCGCGCATCGGCAGGATCGGCTTGCTCTGTTTCAGGGATGCGCAGGATCCCAGAGCCAGGGGGGCCAAAAGGAGCAGGAGAGATTTTCTCAGGTGGCGCAGCATGCCGGGCAATGCCATCTAGTCTCCCCTTATACCCTTGGTGGTGGTGAAGATGAAGCCGCGCACAATCGGGTTCTCGCTCTTCTTGATCTCGCGCGGGGTGCCGACCTCCACGATGGCGCCGCCGTGCATCATAGCGATGCGGTCTGAGATGTAGAGCGCAAAATTGAGGTCGTGGGTGACGATCACCGTGGTGTTCTTGGTACTTTCCTTGAGCTTCAGGATGGTGTTGGCCAACTCGTCCGTGGTGACCGGGTCGAGTTCGGCGGTCGGCTCGTCGTAGAGGATCAGGTCAGGGTTCATGGCGAGCGAGCGGGCGATCGCCACCCGCTTCTTCATCCCCCCGGAAAGCTCCGAGGTGCGCAGTTCCTCCTTGCCGACTAGACCGACCATTCCGAGCTTCTCCCGGATGATCTCCCGTACGCGCTGCTCCTTGCAGACCCTTTTTTCCCGCAGCCAGAGACCGACGTTCTCCCCGACGGTGAGCGAATTGAAGAGGGCGGAGGACTGGAACACCATGGAGTAGCGGTAGTCCCTGGCCGTCGCGTCCTTGGGAGCGTGAAAGATCGGGATGTCGTCTATGTAGATCTCGCCCGAGTCGGGGGACTCCAGCTTGACGATATGCTTCAGGAGCACGCTCTTGCCGGTCCCCGACGGGCCGATGATGCAGAAGGTCTCCCCGGCCTTGATCTCCAGGTTGATATCCCGCAGCACGTGGCTGGTGCCGAAGTACTTGTTCAACCCCTCGATGCGGATCCCGACCCCCCGGGTGTCCTGGAGGTTGACCGGACGGTCGCCGTTATCGGGGTGGAAGAAAGAGCCGGAAAGGCCATGTTTGAGCTTGGCAAACACCATGTTCCCCTTATCGGCGGAAATGCCGCGAGGTAAGGACCCGGTTTTGCGACTGGCACCCGCAGGGGGAGGATCGCGCGGCATCATCATCAAAACGGCGCCCATAGTAACAGAGATGGGAGGCGTCTGGCAAGCGGAGAATGTTTGTTATCATTAACTATAATCGGGCCGGCACAGATGTTGGGCGATGACTGTCACTATGTAAGCCCAGCACCTACAGTACCTCATTGTGTGCCGGAAGAAGATGGCAGGCAACTGTAACATTGCGGGGCGGCTGCCGGACGATTTTAGAAAAGATAGGGCGAAAGGTTATCGAAGTGGCGCCGGTTGCGAAAGACATAGAGGTTCAAGAGCATGAGGACCAGCGCTGCGGCAAGCGTGTTGATGCGCAACTCGTTCATGGGGATCGGGGTCCCGGCCAGAAGCGCATACTGCTCCGGGGGGATCAGTACCAGGTTGACGCAAGCATTACCGAGATCCAACAGGTTATAGCCTATGATGAGCCAGGCCGTGAGGCGCTGTCGCCTCAGAATGCCGATGCAGAGGTAGAGTGAGATGATGCTGTCGAAAAAGGCCAGCCCCTCGCCGGCGCGCCCCGGGTAGAACCTCCCCATGAAGGGGAAGGGGTCGCCGTAGCTGGCGGCGGAGAGGAGCAGGAAGAAGAAGTAGGCCGCGGCGAGGGCGTTCAGCCCGAACGGGCGGCCCCGGGTGGCATCTGGCATGCGTGATATCCTTTGCGGCCGACATCCCCCATCCCCACCCAAGGGAGGGAGAGTAGCTTCCAGAGGGACGATTGAGAGGAACCGGTTTCCTTTGAACGGCATAGCGCCAGGTTTCAGCGCGGCGCCAGCCGGTGGTGCTCCTTGAGCAGGCAGCGGTCCATCACCACGGCAAGCCCGGCCTCTTCGGCCCTGTCAGCGGCCTGCTGGTTGACGACTCCCTCCTGCATCCAGACAACCTTGGCACCCTTGGCGATCGCCTGCTCCACGATTTCCGGGAGGAACTCGGCGCGGCGAAAGACGTCGACTATCTCCAGCTCGCCCGGGACGTCGGTAAGGGTCGGGTAGCAGCGCTCCCCGAGGATCTCCTGGCAAGCGGGGTTGACCGGGATGATCCGGAAACCAGCCCTCTGCAGGTAGGCCGCCACCTCGAAGCTCGGTTTCCCCGGGTCGGGGGAAAGGCCGACTACCGCGATAGTGTGGTACCTGGTGACAATCTCCTTGATGTCCGCGTTTGCCATAGTTCCTCCCTTGGCGTTGAGTCGTTGTGTCGTTAAGTCTAAGATAAAAGCGGACAGGCCGCAACTACTCAACCACTAAACGACTTCCCGATTGTCCCGTCTCTTCACCTTTTCCTCATGCCGCTTAGGGCCACGAAGAAAAAAATGATCACCATGACCCCCGCTATGAAGATCCAATCCGCCGGGCTGAATGCGGCCATGTTCCCCTCCTTAGGCTTCGAGTTTTTCCAGGGCGGCCCGCGCCTCGGCATAATCCGGATTCATCCTGAGCGCCTGCCGCAAGAGGGTGCGCGCGTCCCGTCCCCTGCCGAGATCGATGCAGCACTGGGCGCACAGGTAGGGGATCTCGGGCATCGGGAACTCGATGGCGAAATAGAGGTCCGCCATGATGTCGGTGAAGATGGCGACCGCCGCGTCCCCTTCCCCCTCCTGCTGCAGGGCAAGCGCGCCGGCCACCGCCTCCAGGTAATCAACCGCGGGGACCCGCGGCAGCTCGCCCCGCTCGATCCGCTCCAGCCGCTGGTTGATCTCGACCGACGCCTCGACGGAGAGCTCCGGCAGGACGCCGCGCCAAAGGGAAGCCGCAGCCTGGTACTTGCCGAGCAGGAAGCTCACCTCCGCAAGCATCGAGGCCGCCCGGGCATTGCCGGGGGCAAGCTGCAGCGCCCGGGTCAGCTGCTCCTCGGCCTGAAAAAGGGTCACCGTGGAGAGATGCAACGCTGAGAAGCGGCACCCCTTCTCCAGAAGCGTCGCGCCGATCTCCAGGGGGAAATGGGCGTTGTCAGGTTCCATGAGGGCGAAGACCCGCAGCAGGTTCACCCGCCGGTCCAGGTAGGGGACCTCCACATCCTTCTCCCCCAGCATGATGATGTGGCTCGCCAGTTCCGAGACGTAGTGCGGATACCCCTCCTTGAGGAGCGCCCCGTAGCGCGTACTGTGGAGGCACCCCGGATCGGTGCGCAGCGCCTGGTAGATGCCGCGCCCCAGCGCGTCGTAGTCCGGCAGTTCCCCCTTCAATTCCCGGTAGTCCTCCTCCAAAAGGGGGACCGGAGTGGCGCCGTAGCAAAGGGTCACCCTGCCATCCAGCCCCGTGAGGACCGCGTCGGCGGGAGGGGTCAGGTAGATGATGCCCGGAATGGGTGTAGGTTCGAGTGCTATGGCTAAACCTCCTTGCGTTCCCGCGTCGGGAAGGTGTCGACGCCTGCGTGCACGCCGATTGTCTTGTAAATGCGCACCCCGTCCCAGGGCTCGTCCAGGATCCCGTCATGGATCGCCCAGCTGCGCCCCAGGACGCTCCTCTCCATGCCGCGCACCCTGAAGGGGGTGGAGCCGTCCAGGCGCCGGAACAGCTCCCCGCCGGGGGCGAACCCCGCGTCGATCTGCTGCATGAGCCTCTTGCCCACCAGGTAGTCGAAGCCGTAGCGCTCGTAGCGGATCGCGTTGTCGTAGGTAAGCGGCTCGGCAGCGATGAGCTGCATGCCGAGGCTCCCGGCAAGGCGCTCCAAGAGCGGCAGGAACTCGCCGAACATCCTCATGCCCCGCCGGGTCTGGTTCGGGAACAGCCCGGCCGCCATCGCCCTCAGCTCCTCGGGGAGGTTGCGCCCCAGGGTGGTGAAGCAGTTGTCGCGCCCCTCGAGGTCCAGGTCCACGTCGAAACGGGGCGCCGCGGGGTCGGCGATGATGCAGAAGGAGAGCTCCATCTGGCCGTGCTGGGTGTCGCAGATTTCCAGAAAAAAGACCAGGTCCCGGTCCCCGGGGGCAAGGCGCGCCTCGATGCGCAACAGGCGCAGCCCCTCGGGGGCGATGAAGCGCAGGGACCCGCCGCCCCGTTCCCCCAAAAGCCGCAGCAGGCGCGGGGGGAGCAGCGAGCGGTAGATGCGCTCCTTCTCCCCGGTCTCCAGGCGGTTGATGTCGTTCAGGGAGTAGAGCTCGATCCCCCTGCTGTCCATCAGCATCTCATTTGCGGTGGTTATCGCCATGGGCACCGATCAGAACCGGAAATACGGTGGCGCGCACCTGCGCGATGCTCTTTTCCACGGCATCCAGCGCCGCATTGCGCTCGTCTTCCTGGGCCCAGTGCATGGCGTCCAGGAGCATGCGGTGCGGAAAGCCAAGGTCGGAACTCAGTTTCACGAAAGCCTGGGGGAGCCTAGGCGGCAGTTCCCTGTCATTCATCACTGCCCAGGCGATGGTCCAGGCCCGGGCCACGTTCATCATGTCGTAGCCCCCCCCCCCGACGGCGACCCAGGGGATCTGCAGGGCGCGCAACTTCTTCATGATGTAGGCGTAGCCGTGCGTGGTCACCTCCAGCCGGGTCAGCGGGTCGGTCCTGAAGGTGTCCGCACCGAGCTGGGTGAAGAGGACATCGGGATCGAAGGCCGCGATGAGCGGGAAGGCGACCTCGTCGAAGGCCTTCATGAAGAGGGCGTCGTCCGTGTGGGCCATAAGCGGCAGGTTGACGCTGTACCCGGTGCCGGCCCCCATGCCCGTTTCATGCTCGAATCCGGTGCCGGGGAAAAAGTAAACCCCGCTTTCGTGCAGCGAGATGGTGAGCACCCGGTCCGTGTCGTAGAAGGCGTTCTGCACCCCGTCGCCGTGATGGGCATCGATGTCCAGGTAGACCACCCGTTTCCCCCGGGCCACCAGGTACTGGATGGCGACCGCCGCGTCGTTCAGATAGGAGAAGCCGGAGGCCCGGGACCTCTGGGCATGGTGCCATCCCCCCAGCGGGTTGAAGGCGGCGGCAACCCCCTCTTCGCTCACCAGCCGGGCCGCCTCCAGGGTACCGGAGACCCCAAGGCAGGCCCAGTCGTACACCCCCGGGAACACGGGGTTCTCCAGGTCGCCCAGCCCGAAGCGGAAGTCCGCCCGCGGCTCCCGGGCGGCGCTGAACTCCCGGAGCCGGTCGAGGTACTCGGGGCTGTGGCAGCTCAAAAGCTCCTGGTGCGTCACCGGGCGCGGGCGGCGCTGCTCCATCCCCGGCAGCCCCAGCAGCCCGTAAGCATCCATCAGGTCGTGGGCCAGGCGGTAGCGCTGCACCTTGAACGGGTGCTCTTCGCCGTAACAGTACCCTCCCAGTTCGGTGCAGCTGATCAGCGCGGTCTTGCGGTACAAGGCTTTCCCCCGGATCGTCAAATCGCCTTGAATTTACCCCCTGGCGCCGGGGAGGTCAACCAGAAATCATGCCCACACATTAGGCAGCAGTGCAAATTTTATAGGCATCGTAAAGCTTTGCCCGCCTTCCCTCCGCGACTACAATCGTGCGATTTCAGTACCATAGCAACTTGGTATGTTTTTTGCTTTCATTTAACGCCCTTTGCAATGACGCAGAGCATTTACCAATGGAGGTAATTAAATGAACGGGATGTCAATGGCGACACCACTTGGCAACAGCAGCGATGTACTTTTTCTCATGTTGGGCGCGGTCATGGTGTTTGCCATGCACGCAGGCTTCGCCTTCCTCGAAGTGGGGACGGTGCGCAAGAAGAACCAGGTGAACGCCTTCGTGAAGATCCTGACCGACTGGTCGGTCTCCACGGTGGTCTACTTCCTGATCGGTTTCCCGATCGCCTACGGCATCAGCTTCCTGAGACCGGTGAAGGAGCTGCTCGGCAACTCCCAGGGGTATGACATCACCCACTTCTTTTTCCTGCTCTGCTTCGCGGCCTGCATCCCGGCCATCATCTCCGGCGGCATCGCCGAGCGTGCCAAGTTCTGGCCCCAGGTGACGGCGGGCGCGCTCTTCGCGGCCTTCAGCTATCCGATTTTCGAGTCACTCATCTGGGGCAAGAACAGCTCGCTTTTACAGGACTACTTCAAAAGGGCCGGAGGTGCCGAGTTCCACGACTATGCCGGCTCGGTCGTGGTCCACTCCATCGGCGGCTGGCTCGCGCTCCCTGCGGTGCTGATCCTCGGCCCCCGCCTGGGACGCTACACGCGCTCCAAGTCCCACCCCATCCCGATCAGCAACATCCCCTTTCTGGCCTTGGGCTCCTGGATCCTCGCCATCGGCTGGTTCGGCTTCAACGTGATGAGCGCGGGACACCTGGAGAAGATCTCCGGTATCGTCGCCGTCAACTCCCTCATGGCCATGGTCGGCGGTGTGCTTGCGGCGCTGGTCGCCAGCAAGAACGACCCCGGCTTTGTGCACAACGGTGCGCTGGCCGGGCTGATCGCGATCTGCGCCGGGAGCGACATCATGCACCCGCTGGCCGCCTTCGTGACCGGAGCGATCGCCTCGTTCATCTTCGTTTACGGCTTCCACATCGAGCAGGAGAAGCTGAGGATCGACGACGTCCTCGGCGTCTGGCCGCTGCACGGCATCATCGGCTCCTGGGGCGGGGTCGCCGCCGGGCTCTTCGGCCAGGAGGCGCTGGGCGGCCTGGGCGGTGTTACCCTGGCCTCCCAGCTGATGGGAACCGCCTCGGCCATCGTCTTCGCCCTGGCCAACGGCTTCCTGGTCTACGGCATCCTCGCCAAGACCGTCGGCATCAGGCTCGACCCGGAAGCCGAAATGGCGGGCGCAGACCTCTCTATCCATAACATCGGCGCCTACCCCGAGGATAGCATCGGCTGATTTCGGGGAGCAGTTGACAGTGCCCCCCCTCCGAGCCCGTGCGCACCGCCGCTGCAGCCAAAGGCTCCTTTGCCGCAAGGAGCCTTTGGCTGCGGCGCGCACGCGGGGGAGGGGACCCGGCTGCAGCACGGCACCAGGAAAGACCCGGAAACGGGTTTTTTTATTTTTTTGACCTTTTACGGAAAAACGGTATGATAGTTACTTGGTGAAGTACTTTTAATTACACTTAAAGATCGGATCAATCATGAAAATGCACCTAGGCGAACTGCTGGTCGAGTCCGGCATCATCACCGTGAAGACCCTGGAGCGCGCGCTGGTCCGGCAACGGGGGAGCGGCAAGCGGCTGGGGAGCATTCTCGACGAGATGGGTGTGATCAACCAGGAGGAACTGGTGGAGGCGCTGGCACTGCAGTTCGGATTTGAAACGGTGCGCAACACCTCCACCTGCGGCGTCCCCGACCATCTCCTCAAGCTGATCCCGGAAGAGGTCGCCCTGGAGAAACTGGTATTCCCGCTCAGGCGGCAGGACGGCAAGCTTTCTCTGGCCATCACCGACCCGTTCGACACGGACACCATCGAATTTTTGGAGCAGAAGACCTCGCTCAGCATCGTGCCGGTGCTCGCCACCCGCGACGACATACTGGAAGCGGTGCGACATCATTACCTAAAGGGTGAGACCGCCGGCAACCGGGCACGGAAGGTCCTGATGGTGGACGACTCGCAAGAGATCACCTCGGTCATCGGGGGGGCGCTGCGCAGCGAGGGTTACCAGGTGCTCACCGCCAACGACGGAGTGGACGGGCTCAAGATCGCCTTTTCCCAGAAGCCGGACCTGATCCTGTGCGACGCCGTGATGCCCAAGATGGACGGTTACGCCCTCATGCGCGCCATCAAGGCCAACCCCGCCACCGCCGGGATCCCGATGATCCTGCTTACCTCCAAAGCCTCCCCCGAGGAGGAGCACCGGGCGCTCAAGTCCGGCTTCTACGACTTCATCGCCAAGCCGATGATGACCATCCGGGTAGTCTCCCGCGTCAGGCGGGCCTTCGAGATCATGTACCAGGCTAGAGTGCTGCCGCCAGCCCCAGCCGTGTGAGCACTTCCCGGACGATGCTGCCGAGTTCCTCCCCAGCACTCACCTCGTAGCGGACCCGCACCACCCGTTTCTCCGTGGCAATGAGATGAGCCAGATCGACCGGCGTGGCCACCAGCACCAGGTCGCAGGGGACCCGCGTGACGGTCTGGGCGAGTTCGGCCAGCTGTGCCTCGCTGTAGCCCAGTGCGGGGAGCACCGGGCCCAGGTGCGGAAACTCCTGATAGGCCCGGGCGAAGGAGCCCGCCGCGTGGGGGCGCGGATCGACCGCCAGGGCTCCCAGGGACCTGGCAGCCGCGAGTCCGCCCCCCCGGGGAACCCGCCATGGGTGGCGCTGGGGCCGTCCTCTACCACCAGCACCCTTAGCCCCGCGACCTCCCCGGGCTGATGCACCGCCAGGACAGAATCCGTGGTCAGCAGCCGCGCCCCGCCGTTGACAAGCCGCCGCGCCTCCTTAAGCCTTAGCACTGCATCAGGAGCAACCAGGTTGCACTTGTTGATGACCAGCACATCGGCGCGCAGCAGGTTCACCTCTCCGGGGGAAGTAGTCGGAACCGTCCCCGGCGCGGGTCGGATCCACCATGGTGAACTGCAGGTCGGGGCGCAGGAAGGGAAAATCGTTGTTCCCGCCGTCCCAGACGATCACTTCCCCTTCCTCCTCCGCGGCCAGCAGCACACGGGCGTAATCCACGCCGGCAAAGGCCGGCACCCCGGCCGCCAGGTGCGGCTCGTACTCCTCCCGCTCCTCGAGGGTGCAGCGCCCCCGGGCCAGGTCGTCGAGGCTCCCGAAGCGCTGCACGGCCTGCACCTCCAGGTCACCATAGGGCGTCGGGTGGCGTACAACGACCGGCCTGAGCCCCGCCTGGCCCAGCAACCTGCAGACCGGCCGGAAAAGCCGCTCTTGCCGCAGCCGGTCCGCACCGCGCAGACCGCGAGCACCTGCCGTCTGCTCTTGAGCATGCTGGCGTCGGGGCCAATCAGCCGGAAATCCGCCCCTGACGCTAGGATCCGGGAGGCCCGGTGCATGAGGCTTTCATGGGAGACGTCGGAGTAGGCGAAAACCGCCTGGTCGACCCCGCCTGCCAGGAGCTCGGGGAGCCGGGATTCGTCGAGGATCGGGATGCCGTCGGGGTAGAGTTTTCCGGCGAGGCTCGCCGGGTAGGTCCTTCCCGCGATGTACGGTATCTGGGCCGCGGTGAAGGCCCGGACCAGGCAGGCGGGATCATCCCGGAAGCAGAGATTGAAGTTGTGAAAATCCCTGCCGGCGGCCCCCATGATGACGGTCCGCTTGCGCCTCAGGAGATTTCGGCGAGCACCGCGGCAAAGATGTCGAGCGCCTCCTCCAGTTGGTCGGAAGGGACGTTCAACGGGGGGAGGAAGCGTACCACGTTACGGTTCAGGCCGCAACCGATCAGGATGAGCCCCTTGGCCAGGCAGCGCTCCAGAACCCGCGCGCAGAGGGAGCCGTCGGCGGCGCCCGCCGGGTCGACCAGCTCCGCCCCGATCATGCACCCTATTCCCCGCACCTCGCCGATTCGGGTGTTGCGCGAGGCGAGTCCCTGCAGGAAGGAGAGCGCCCGCGCTCCCGCGTCGAGGGAGGCGGTCAGCAGGTCGTCGTCCCTGATCACCCGCAGGGTCGCCAGGGCCGCCGCGCAGCTGACCGGGTTGCCGCCGAAGGTGGTGCCGTGGGCGCCCTGCTCCCAGCGCTGCATGATCTCCCGGCCCGCGACCACCGCGGAGAGCGGGAAACCGGAGGCTACCGCCTTCCCCACCGTCACTATGTCGGGGACCACGTGGGCGTGTTCGCAGCAAAACCACTTCCCGGTCCGGCCGATTCCCGACTGCACCTCGTCAAAGATCAGCAGGATCCCGTAGGCGTCGCAGATCGAGCGGATCCCCTGCAGGTAGCCGGCCGGCGCCGGGTAGTAGCCACCCTCGCCCAGAAACGGCTCGATGATGAAGGCGCACACCTCCTCGGGGGGGATCTGGCGCTCGAAGAGCCTGGTGACCTGCTCCAGGCACCTGGTGCCGCAGGCGTCGGGGGTGAGCCCACAGGGGCAGTTGAAGCAGGCCGGGTAGCCGACCTGATAGACCGACGGCAAGAGAGGGTGATAGCGCCGGCGGTAGGCAGCCGAACTGCTGGTCACCGACAGCGCCCCCATGGTCCTGCCGTGGAAGGCGCCCGTGCAGGAGATAATCGCCTGCCGCCCGCTCGTGTAGCGTGCCAGCTTGAGGGCCCCCTCCACCGCCTCGGCACCGGAATTCCCGAAAAAGAGCATGTCCAGGCCGGCAGGGGTGATCGACACCAGTTCCTCGGCCGCGGCAACCGTGGTCTCGGAGTAGTAGACCCCCCCGGTGTGCACATAGCGCTCCAGCTGGCTGCGGACCGCGTCCATGACCTGCGGCTGGTTGTGCCCCAGGTTCAGCACGGCGAGCCCGGAACTGAAGTCGAGATAGCGCCGCCCCTCCAGGGAAATGACGGTGGCCCCTTCGCCCTTGCCGATGGCGATCGGGTAGTAATGGTGCGAAGCCGGTGTAAAAATGGCTGATCCCCTCTGAACCACCAGGCCATCCTCGTTCATGCCGTTCCCCTTATGAACACAGCTCAATGAGAAAAAGCATAGCACAGCGCGAGGCCTGCGCAACAGGTCCGTCGCGATCTTTATGGTCGGCTTTTGTTTTCCTGATCTTTTCGTGTAGCTCCCCTTGCATTCCAAAAAGATTAAACTAAACTAACACAGACCGGTTTTAATCTGTCGCACATCCCCCAATGAGATGCTACCCGGGAGGGCCGATGTATAAAGAAAAAAGGAACTTTGCCAGGTTGGCCTTGCATGCGAAGGCGAACATCCACTTGGGTGAGGAACTCGTCGAAGCCGAAGTTGAGAACCTCAGCATGAAGGGGGTTTTTGTGACATCGGTCCGACGCATGGAGATCGAGGACAAGGTGGCGGTCACCATCTACCACACCCTCACGCCGCAAATTCTCTGTGACCTGAGAGCGAAGGTGGTCCGGGTGACGGACAAGGGGATGGGACTGCAATTTGAAAAGACCCTCCTCGACTGAAGAAGGGTCTCTTGATGGGGCAACCGGGAAGTGAGGAGCTAGCAAGCGGGGGAATTCCTTTCAGCAGATGCGCGGCAGCTGTTCGCCGGCCAGCATCTCGACCCCCCTCACGCCCCCCACGGAGGTCTTCAGCTGCACCCGGCCGTCGGAGGCTTCGGTCAACTCACCGATGATGGCGGCATCACGCCCCAAAGGGTGCCGGCGCATGATGGCGAGGGCCTCTTCGGCACGTTCGGGGGCGACCAGTGCCAGCAGTTTCCCCTCGTTGGCCACGTAGAGCGGGTCAAGCCCGAGTATGGAGCAGACCCCCTTGACACCGGGGGAGAGCGGCAGGCTTTCCTCATCGAGCATGATGGTGACCCCCGACTGGATGGCTATCTCCTTGAGCGTCGTGGCAACTCCGCCCCGGGTCGGGTCGCGCAGCACATGCAGTCCCTCCCCCAGTACCAGCAGTTCCTGCACCAGGCCGTTCAGTGCGGCGGAATCGCTCTTGATGCCGCTGTCGATCTCCAGCCCCTCGCGCGCCGAGAGCACCGCGATGCCGTGGTCGCCGATGCTGCCGTTCACGATCACCCGGTCACCCACCCGCCCCGACGCCCCGTCTATCTGCAAACCATGCTCCAGAGCCCCGATGCCGGAGGTATTGATGAAGATCCGGTCCCCCTTCCCCCTGGGCACCACCTTGGTGTCGCCGGTGACAATGGTGACGTCGGCGCTCTCTGCGGCGCTCCGCATAGCGGTGAGGATCAGGGCGAGCTCGGACTTGCTGAACCCCTCCTCCAGGATGAGGCCGACGCTCAGGTAGAGCGGGCGCGCGCCCATCATGGCAAGGTCGTTCACCGTCCCGTTCACGGCGAGGTCCCCGATGTTGCCGCCCGGGAAGAAAATGGGATCGACGACGTAGGAGTCGGTGGTGAAGGCGAGCCTGGTGCCGCCGATCTCCAAGAGCGCGGCGTCGTTTTGCCCCTTTGCCGGCACTTGGGAGAGGGTGGGGATGATCATGCCGTCCAACAGCTGATGGGAAAGCTTGCCGCCGCTGCCGTGACCCAGGAGGATGATGTCGTTGTCCAAGAAGGGCTCCTTTTTGTTGTCAATCAGGTCGGTTGGACCGGTTCGATCGGTCGGATTTTCATCTGCCGTACTTGTGGGCGGCCGAGCAGGTCCCCTCGGAGGAAACCATGCAGGCACCGACGGGAGACTCCGGGGTGCAGCTCGTGTCGAAGAGCGGGCAGTCGAAGGGGGAGACCTTCCCCTTCAGGATTTCCCCGCACAGGCACCCCTGGTGCGCCTTCAGCTCCTCGACGCTCACCGGGATGGCGAGTTCCGCATCGAAGGCTTCATACGGCTCGGCGATCTTCAAGCCGGAACCGGGGAGGATACCGATGCCGCGCCAGTCGGCGTCAAACGGCGTGAACACCTGGGCCAGGATCGCCTGCGCCTTGGCATTGCCCTCCCACCTCACCACCCGCGAATACTGGATCTCTACGCGGCTTTCCCCTGAGAGCGCCTGACGCACCAGCATTTCCACACCCTGCAGCACATCGGTCGGCTCGAATCCGGTCACCACGCAGGGAACCCGGTACTCCTCGCACAGGAAACGGTAGGCGTTCGCCCCGATGATGGCGCTTACGTGCGCCGGGCAGAGGTAGCCGTCCACCGAGAGTTCCGGGTCGGCGGAGAGGATGCCCATCGGCTGGGGCATGGTCTTGTGTGAGGCAAGGACGAAGTAGTTGTCAAGCCCCAGATGCTGCGCACTCAGGATGCTGCCGGCGACGGTGGGCGCCGTGGTCTCGAAGCCGACGCCGAGGAACACCACGCGCTTGCCGGGATTCTTGACCGCGAGCTGCACCGCGTCCAGAGGTGAGTAGACGACCCGGACATCGGCACCTTTGGCACGCTCCTCCATGAGCGACGAACTGGAGCCCGGGACCCGCAGCATGTCGCCGAAGCTGGCGACGATCAGGTCGGGGAGGCGGCAAATGGCGATGGCGCGGTCCAGATAGCCGTTCGGGGTGACGCAGACGGGGCAGCCGGGGCCCGAGATGAGCCGCACTTCGGGGGGCAGCAGGCTGCGCAGCCCGAACTGGTAGATCGCCATGGTGTGGGTGCCGCAGACCTCCATGAAGGTGAGCGGCTCTTCCCTTCCCTCGGTGAGCGTTCCGATCCGCTGGGCGAGCCCCCGGACCAGGTCCTTGTCGCGAAACTGATCCAGATAGTTTGTCGGTCTCATCCCATGCTCTCCGGCGTGTACACCTCGCGCATCAGGGCAAGCGTCTCCCTGGCATCCTCCTCGTCCAGCTTCGAGATGGCGAAGCCGGCATGAATGATGACGAAATCACCCACGACAACCTCCTGATCCAGCAGCATGAGGCTCGCCTCGCGCTTCACCCCGTCGACCTCGGTCATGGCCAGGTCGCCTTCGATACTTATCACCTGCATGGGAACACCAACGCACATAATAGAACTCCTGTAAAAGCCTCGCCACAGAGCGTCACACAGAGGTACACAGAGGGAATAACAAATCTGGGCTAAAGTCAAAACCAATAAGTACCTTGGTTAGGTTTTGCCTCTGCGAACATCTGTGTTTTTTCTCGGCGCCCCTCTGTGGTCAGGCCGTTGAATTTTGCAGCTTTAGTCCCGCAATTACCGCCTGCCCCAATGCCAGTCCTCCGTCATTGGGAGGCACCAGCCGGTGACAGTAGGGCTTGAAACCGGCATCGGCGAGCAGGAGCGCCGCCTCCTCGGTCAAGAGTCGGTTCTGGAACACCCCGCCCGAAAGTACCACCCGCGTCGCTCCGCTTTCCTCACGGATTCTGGAGCAGACTTCCAGGATGCCGCGGGCAACGGTCAGGTGGAAGCCGCGCGCCACGTCGGCCGGCGCCCTTTTCCCGGCGAGGTCGGCGCAGATGGCAGCGACCGTCGGGCTAAAGTCGATCCGGTGGCAGTCGGTGGTGCGCACCAGAAACGGGTAGGGACCCGACGGCGTTCCGCGCTCGGCCAGGGCCTCCAGCTCGATGGCCGCCTGCCCCTCGTAGCTTATCACCGTTCTCACGCCGATGAGCGCCGACACCGCATCGAAGAGGCGCCCGCAGCTGGAGGTGAGCGGCGAATTGATGCCGCGCTCCAGCATCTTCAGAAAGATTGACCTCTCCTGCGGGCTCACCGCCGCGAGAAAGGGGACGGGCTGCCCGAAGAGTTCCGCGCCGAAACAGCCGTAGAGTGCCGAGATCGCCATCCGGTATGGCTCGCGGACCGCGGCGTCTCCCCCCGGCATCCTCAGGTAGCTGAAATGGCCGCGCCGCTCAAACCCGCCATAGCCGCCCAAAAGGAATTCACCGCCCCAGATGGCGCCATCCTCCCCGTAGCCGGTGCCGTCCAGGATGACGCCGATCAGTTCGCCGTCCAGGCCGTTTTCGGCCATGCAGGAGGCCATGTGGGCATGATGGTGCTGCACGCCGATGCGCGGCAGTGCGAGGCTCTCGGCGAAACGGGTGGAGAGATAATCAGGATGCAGGTCGTAAGCCACCGCCTCGGGGCTGACCTCCAAAAGGCGTCCCAGGTGCCCGACGGTCTCCTCCAGACAGGCAAGTGTCGCCGCGTTCTTCAGGTCCCCGATATGCTGGCTCAGGTAGCCGCGCGCCCCGCGGGTGAGGCAGACGGTCCCCTTCAGCTCGGCCCCCACCGCCAGCACGCTCGGCTGGCGGGCGGGCAGGTTTACCCCGCGCGGCACGTACCCCCGCGAGCGGCGCAGGAAGAGGGGCTCGCCCAGGCTGACCCGAAGCACCGAGTCGTCGGTGCGGGTGTGGATCTCCCTGTTGTGGGTCAGGAACAGGTCGGCAATCCCGGAAAGTCTGGCGAGCGCATCTCCCTCCCGGTAGGCGATCGGCTCGTCGGAGAGGTTGCCGCTGGTCATCACCAGGGGGGAGCCCATCCCCTTGATGAGCAGATGCTGCAGTGGGTTGCCGGGGAGCATGATGCCGAACCAGCCGTTATCGGGAGCCACCAGCCGGCTGATCGGGTGCTCCGGCCGCTTTCTCATAAGGACGATCGGCCGCTCCACCTGCGCGAGGAGCCTCCCCTCCTGGTCCGAGCATTGGGCGATCTGCCGCACCGCCTCGAGATCGCAGACCAGCAGGGCGAACGGTTTTTCGTCACGCTTCTTTCTCTGCCTGAGCCTTGCCACCGCCTCCTCGGAACAGGCGTCCACGGCGAGATGGTACCCCCCCACCCCCTTTACTGCGACGGTCAGCCCCCGGGCCAGCGCTGCGAGGGTCTCCGACAGCGGGTCGCCCGCAAGAGCCGCACCGTCCGCGTCAAGAAGCCTCAAGCGCGGGCCGCAGACCGGGCAGGCGTTCGGCTGGGCATGGAAGCGACGGTTCAGGGGATCGTGGTACTCGGCGAAGCACTCCGGGCACATGGCAAAGGGTGCCATGGTCGTGGCGGGACGGTCGTACGGGATGCCGGTGATGATGGAGTAGCGCGGGCCGCAGTTGGTGCAGTTGATGAACGGGTAGCGGTGGCGCCGGTCCCGGGGGTCGAACATTTCGGCCAGGCAGTCCTCGCACACCTCGCAATCGGGCGAGACCTCCCCCCCCTTGGAGAGCTTGGCGCTCTCGAGGATCAGAAAACCGCTGGCGCCATCGGGGGTGAGCGGCTGGACGGTCAGGGCAGAGATTACCGAGAGCGGCGGGGCCTCCTCCCGGACGGCACGGCAGAAAGCGTCCAGGTCGAGACCATTGCCCTCGACCTCGATCTGCACGCCGCGCCCGGTGTTGCGTACCCAGCCGGAAAGGCCGTAGCGACCGGCGAGTCGGTAGACGAAGGGGCGAAAACCTACCCCCTGGACGATCCCATCAACCTCGAGACTGGCGCGCTGCCTATTGATCATGGGTACCCCACCCTACTACCCCTGCGACGCGCCAATCCCTGCGTCGAGCCAGGAGTACCAGGCGTCCATCCCCTCGCCGGTGCGGCTGGAAACCTCGAAGATGGTGATCCCCGGGGAGACCCGCCGGGCCATCTCCTTGCACGCCTCCAGATCGAAATCAAGGTACGGAAGCAGATCCACCTTGTTGAGCAGCATGACGTCGGCCGCGTGGAACATCTGCGGATACTTGAGGGGCTTGTCCTCCCCCTCAGTCACGCTCAAAACGACCACTTTGTGGTGCTCGCCGAGGTCGAAGGAGGCGGGGCAGACCAGGTTGCCCACGTTCTCGATCAGCAGCAGGTCGAGGTTGTTGAGATCGAAGCCCGAGGTCGCCTGCAGCACCATGTGCGCATCGAGATGGCATCCTGCTCCGGTGTTGATCTGCTTCACCGGGACGCCGGTGGCGGCGATCCGGACCGCGTCGTTGTCGGTCTGCTGGTCCCCCTCGATGACTGCGGTACGGCAGTTCCCCGCCCGGTCCCTCAGGGTGCGCTCCAGGATGGTGGTCTTACCCGAGCCAGGCGAACTCACCAGGTTCAGTACGAAAAGCCCCTTGGAGCGAAACAGCGCGCGGTTGTCGGTGGCAATGCGGTTGTTCTTGGCAAGGATATCCGTCTCGATGACAACCTTTTTGGGAGGTGCCACGGTTTCCTGGACCTGATCCGGGCCATGGTGGTGCTTGCCGCCATGCTGATCATGATGCGTGTCGCCGTGATGATGGTGGTGTCTGCCGCCATGGTGGTGATGGTCAGGGCCGTGCTCGCCCTCAAGGCCGAGAGGATCCCCTTGCGGACCGTGGTCATGATCGTGATGGTGCTCGTGATCATGAGCATGGTCATGATGGTGCCCATGGCCATGGCTATGGTCGTGATGATGTTCGTGGCCATGGTTATGATCATGGTCCTGGTCATCTGGTTGGGCGCAGCCGCAATCGATGCACATAGTGGCAAACCTCCGTAATTCTTCCCATGAGACGAATTTCCCGCCATGAGCCTATAGGAAAACAGAAAAAAGTCAAGACCGCAGCGGCATCCCGGCTCCCCGCCCGCACGGTGCACCGGGGGCTTCCCCAATGGCGCGTGGTGAACGAGGGATGCCGCCCCTGCTTCCCTACTGCTTCTCGTTGATCTTCACGACGTCGTCGCCGTCCACCGCCTTCTTGAACCCCCTGATACTGCTCCCCAGTGCCTGGCCGAACTGCGGAAGCTTGCTGGGACCGGCAACAAGGAGGACGATGGCAAGAACTATGCACAACTCAGGCAAACCGAAACCGAACATTTTTTACCCCTTGAAGACTGTGATTTGTGACGTGTGACAAGGTAACAGACCCGGAAGGCATGAGGGGTGACGCGTGATCTCAGTTTATACCACACCTCATCTGCCACACCTCACGGTTTTCTTTTGATCTCGACACCGACCGACTTCAGTTCCTCGATGACCAGTGAGGCGACTTTCTCCAGCCCCGCCTCAAGGGGTGGAGAGAGCTGGTCCCCGGGCTCGAGAGAGCCGGCGACGATGCCGAAGAAGGTGAGGTCGGGCTTGGGCGCATCGCGCATCTCGGAGATCAGCAGCATCTCCTGGAGACCGATCTGGTGCGGCGACATCTTCACCGGGATCTTTTTCAGCATGATGTCCTCGCGCTCGTAGCGAAAGATGTCACCCGGCTCGCCCTGCGCCTGGACCACGTCCACCAGGATGACCTTGTCGGACTCCTCGAACTTGAAGTGGACCATGATCCCCAGAGTTCCGCCGTCGTACAATTCGACGTTCTCCGGGATCTGGTAGACCCGCTCCATGTGCCTGACGAAGTGGACGCCGAACCCCTCATCCGAAAGGATCAGGTTGCCTGCGCCGTATATAAGTATCTGCATGTAACCTCCGATGAACCTATGCTCCAGGGCTGAAAACAGGGGGCTAGGGGCCGGGGGTTGGGGGGTAGCACAAAAGCTACCCCTCTGCCATGCCTTTCCCTAGCCCCCAGCCCCCAGTCCCTGGCTTCCGCTTTCCTACAGTACCTTTACCTTGGTGATTTCCTTGCCTTCCGGGTCGATGGTGTGTACCGCGCAGGCGATGCAGGGGTCGAAGGAGTGTATGGTCCTCAGCACCTCGAGCGGACGGGTGCTGTCGGCGACCGGATTGCCGATCAGCGAGGCCTCGTACGGCCCGAGTTCGCCCTTGTCATTTCTGGGAGCCGCGTTCCAGGTGGAGGGAACCACGGCCTGGTAGTTCTCGATCTTCTTGTTCTTGATGACGATCCAGTGCGACAGGGTGCCGCGCGGCGCCTCGTGGAAGCCGACCCCGCGGTATTCGCCCTTGGGGATCTCGGTCGGGTTGGCATAGGCCTTGTCGCCGGAGCCGATGTTGGCGATCAGCTTGTCCAGGTTCTCCAGCGCGATGTCGGCCATGAGATGTGCCCGGGCGCCGCGGCAGTAGAGCCTCCCCATGGTGGAGTGGATGTCGGTAAGCGAGATGCCGAGCGTGGAGACCGCGCCATCTACCAGTTTCTTCACCTTGGGGTTGCCCGACACGTAGGCGGCCAGGATCTGGGCCGGGGGACCCACCTGCACCGGCTTGCCGTCCAGGGTCGGCGCCTTGCACCAGGAGTACTTGCCGTTTTCCTTGAAATCGGTGTAGTCCGGCTTGGTTTCCCCCTCCCAGGGGTGCAGCGTGCCGCTCCCCTCGTACCAGGCGTGGGTGACGTTCTCCTTGATGTTCTTGATCAGGTAGTCGTCGCGGTGGTCCTTGACCGGCCGCATCCCGGCCACGTTGCCGGCCATGATGATGCCGCCAGGGAGCGAGAACTTGGAGTTCCTGGTGTCTTCCGGGAACTCCGGCACCGCCATGTAGTTGGTGACGCCCGCGCCGAACTTGAACCAGTCCTTGTAAGAACCGGCGATGGCCAGGAGGTCCGGGTAGTACACCTTCTGCACGAAGTCCCGGGTCTCCTCCATGAGTGTCTTCAGGTAGATGAGCCGCTCCATGTTGAGGGTAGCCTCGTTTTCCATGTTGATCGCGGTGGCGACCCCGCCCACCACCAGGTTCTGGATGTGCGGGTTCTTGCCGCCCAGGATCGCGGTCGCCTGGGATGCCTTCCTCTGGTAGTCGAGCGCCTTCAGGTAGTGGGTGACCGCCATCAGGTTCACCTCGGGGGAGAGCTTCATGGCCGGGTGCCCCCAGTAGCCGGAGGAGAAGATGCCGAGCTTGCCGCCCGCCACGAAGGCCTTCAGCTTGTCCTGGGTCGCCTTGAACTCCTTCTCGGAGTTGCCGGGCCAGTCGGAGATGCTCTGCGCGATGGCCGAGGTCTTCTTGGGGTCTGCGGAGAGGGCGGAGACGATGTCGACCCAGTCGAGCGCCGAGAGGTGGTAGAAGTGGACGATGTGGTCCTGCACCGAGTGCTGGGCGATCATGATGTTGCGGATGTACTGGGCGTTCAGGGGCACCTCGACGTCGAGGGCGTGCTCCACGGCGCGGATCGAGGAGATCGCGTGCACCGTGGTGCAGACCCCGCAGAAGCGCTGCACGAAGCTCCAGGCGTCCTGCGGCTCGCGACCCTTCAGGATGACCTCGATGCCGCGCCACATCTGCGCCGAGGACCAGGCGTTGGTCACCTTGCCGCCGTTTGCTTCCACATCGATCCTCAGGTGTCCTTCGATGCGGGTGATCGGATCCAGCGTGATTCTTGTAGACATGTATTCCTCCGGAAGCTAATTAATTTTGGGTTTCGATTGCAGTCTTGTACTGTACCGGTATCGGAGAGAGCGTTCCGTTGAAATCGGCTTCTCTCTGCGGAGCCCCGGCGGGGGCCTGTACCCTGCCGGGGGCCTTGCGGCCGTGCCCCGCCGCGCTCGGCAATACCGGGAACAGCGCCACGAACACCTTGTAGGCCAGGATCTCCAGCGCCACGATCCCGACGGTCACCATCACCTCACCGAAGGAGGGGAAGTAATGCCACCCCTTGCCCGGGTTGAAGCCAATCAGGTACACGTTGAAGCGGTAGAGAGCCCCGCCGAGCACGATGAGCGAGGCGCTCACGAAGAGCCAGCGCGGCGAGCGGCGCAGCTTTTTAGAGAAGAGGAGCAGGGAGCCGACCGCTATCAGCAGGAACTCCGCCATGAAGAAGCAGGAATAGAAGTCCCACTTGAGGGCCGCGTTCAGCTGGTTTCTGTGCACCAGGTCGCCGATCACCACGCTTAGCCAGATGACGGTCACGTACGGCACCAGGCCGGCCAAGCCCGAGAGCTCCTCCACCTCGTAGGGGCGATGGAAGGAGAAGCAGGAGATGATCGACTCCAGGATCGCTATCGAGTAGCCGATGAAGACACAGTTGATCAGGAACAAAAGGGGCAGGAACCCCGTGTGCCAGAGCGGGTGCAGCTTGGTCGAGGCGATCAGCAGGAGGCTTCCCAGGGAAGACTGGTGCATGGTGGGGAGCGTGATGCCGAGCACGATGAAGAAGATCAGCACCTTGTTCAGGCGCGGCTTGAGCCAGGCGGCACCCAGGCGCACCGCTTCCAGGGTGTCGGTCATGGTCTTCTGGTCTGGGGCGATCCGGGGGTGCAGCCAGTTGCGGATCGCGTTCATCCGGGTCCACTTGCTGTTCTCGATCGAGGTGAGGATGGCCGGGATGAACTCGATGATCAGCACGGTTGAGTAGGCCATGACGCAGAGCGCCACCTCGAACATGGCGGAGTTCGCCTGCCACTTGCTCGGGATGAAGAAGTTGTAGGCGTTCCAGGGGCGCCCCAGGTCGACCATGACCGAGAAGCCGGCGAGGCCGTAGCCGAACATGGAGGTGAGGATCGCCGAGCGGATCAGCGGGTGGTACTGCATGCGGTTACGGATGTAGACCAGGATGGCGACGGCGTAGCCGCCGCAGGCGATTGCCGTGCCGGTCGCCACGTCGTAGGTGATCCAGATCCCCCAGGGGTAGCCGTCGCTCATGTTGGAGACCGCGCCGATCCCCTTCACGAAGCGCACCCCCACGAAGAAGAAGCCAACCAAAACCACGGCGAGCAGGATGAAGAACGACTTGGTGAAAATCTTTCCCTCCAGCTTTTGATAGTCTTCACTGTGTGCCATTATTTATCCTCCTTATGGTGATCCTTGCCGTTGGCGTCGTCGCCCTTCCCTTGGTTCCCCTTCATGTTCTTCACCGCGATGAAGCAAAGCGCGCTGTAGAGGGCTACCGGGGCGATGAACCCCTTGTAGATGGTGTGCTGGATCTTCTCGGAGAACTCGGCCGGCGCCTCGGGCTTGATGTCCGGCAGCCCCAGCTTGTTGAACGGCATAGAGGCCAGGTAGAGGTGGTTGGTGCCGCCCCCTTCGTGCTCTCCGTAGATGTGCGCGATGTACTTGTCCGGGTTGTCCTTAAGGCGGATCTGCGCCTCTTCGAGCAGCTCCTTTCTCTTACCGAACTTGATGGCGCCGGTGGGGCAGGTCTCGGCGCAGGCCGAAATCCCCTTCTCCCTCAGATTGGTGTTCTTGCAAAGGTCGCACTTGACGATCTGGGGTAGCGCCTTTTCCCACTGGAACTTCGGGATGTTGTAGGGGCAGGCGACCTGACAGTAGCGGCAGCCGATGCAGGTGTTCTTGTTGTAGTCGACGATGCCGGTCACCGGCTCCTTGGTCATGGCGGATACCGGGCAGACCGAGACGCAGGAAGGCTTCTGGCAGTGCATGCAAGAGTACTTCACGTAGCTCCAGCTCTTGGCGGACTCCTTGAACAGCTTGATCAGGGTCCGGGTGCTCCCGGAGAGGTCGCTCGGCGCGTCCCACAGGCCGTCCGAATCGAACTTGGCCTTCTCGTAGGAGAGGCTGCCGTAGTCGGAGTTCACCCTCTTGCAGGCCGACATGCACGCCTTACAGCCGACGCACTTGGTGGCGTCGTAGAGCATGCCGAGTTCGTCGTTGTTGATGCGCATCCCCTCGTGGGCCTGGGCGGCACCGGCACAGGCGAAAAGCCCCGCGCCGCTGGCCCCCACCAGCTTCAGGAAATCCCTTCTACTCGTGTTTTTCATTGCCACCCTCCTGCGGCCCGTCGCCCTTGGGGAGCTTCTTCGCCATCATGGCGCCGGCGCCCAGGGCCGCACCCGCGGCGAGCCCCACGAACCCGGTGGTGAGGGGATCCGGACCTTTCCCCTTCTCCTTCAGATCGACCGGCGCGTAGCTGTCGAAGGGGGTCGGCTCGTGGATCTGCACCTTCTCGGCGATCGGCTTCTTGAACAGGATGTCCGGCTCGGTGCAGCCGATGCAGGGGTGCCCGATGGAGACCGGCCAGGCCCCCACGTCGTTGAAGCGCTGCACTGAGCAGTTGGCGTAGGTCGCGGGCCCCTTGCACCCCAGCTTGTAGAGGCAGTACCCCTGGGCATGGGTCGGGTCGCCGTAGGCCTTGGAGAAGCGGCCGGCGTCGAAGTGGGGTCGCCGTTCGCAATGCTCGTGGATCTTCCTGCCGTAGGCGAACTTGGGGCGTCCCAGTTCGTCGAGCTCGGGGACCTTTTTGAAGGTGAGGTAGTAGAGGACCGTGGAGAGGAAGTTGTAGGGGGAAGGCGGGCATCCCGGGATGTTGATGATCGGCTTGTCCTTGATGATGTCCCTGACGCCGAGCGCGCCGGTCGGGTTCGGGGAGACCGACTGGATCCCGCCGTAGGAGGCGCAGCTCCCGATGCAGATGATGGCGGCCGCCCCTTCCGCCGCGTGGTTCAGCGACTCCAGCGCGGTCTTTCCGGAGACCTTGCAGAAGATCCCGTTCTGCTTGGTCGGGATGGCACCTTCCACGACCAGGATGTACTTGCCGTGGTTCTCCCTCATGGAGTCGTAGAGCGACTTCTCGGCCTGGGCGCCGGATCCGGCCATCAGCGTTTCGTGGTAATCGAGCGAGATCATGTCCAGGATCAGCGTGGAAATGGTCGGGTGCGTGGAGCGCAAGAGCGATTCCGAACAACCGGTGCATTCCTGGAAATGAAGCCAGATCACCGAAGGGTTGCCGTTCCTCTCAACCGCTTCCGCTACCTGCGTGTGCATTCCAAAAGGGAGCCCCATCATGGCCGTGGCGGTTACGCAGGCCTTCATAAAACTCCTGCGGGTGACCCCCTCACAAAACATCTCAGTATCCTCGTGCATAGCACCTCCTCATAAAATCGTATCCCACGTATACGGCAACACCCGTGCCAACCTGACGAGGAAAATACGATCAGGCAACCTTCTGGAATGCTTACAAAAAAAGCGGCGCGCTTCCGGTCGGTCCGGATGCGTGCCGCTTTGGCTATGTGTACTTCTGTCCTGAACGTGTCATTTTGTCTCGAGAAAAGTGGGCGGGAAAAGCCTCACTCGAGCTCGAGTTCCTTGACACGAAGCTCCTCGCCGGAGACGATGGCGAGGCCGAAAGCGCCGCAACCGGCGCAGGGGTCGAAGAGACTGGTGAGGGGTGATTCCAAGGCGCAGTCAGGGCAGCGCCCGAGTGCAGGGATGATCTCTATGGTGAGACGGGCCCCTTCCAAGAGCGTCCCCTTGCTGCACGCCTCGAAACAGAACTCGATGCTGTCCGGCACCACCCCGGAGAGTTCCCCAATCTCCAGGACCACGTCGATCACCCTGCGTCCACCCGCATGCCCCTGGCAAATCTCCACCACGCTCTGGGTTATCGACATCTCGTGCATCGCCCGCCTCCGCATTCTGGAATCAAAGTGACGATGATACCAGAATCGAGGCCGGAGCAAAAGGGCAAACTAAGCCGTTGAGGCGTTGTATACAACTCGAAGCCTCTCACCTCCTTCCTTACTTGGTGAGCATATGCTCGTTCATGACATCCCCGATGCCCCGCTCCAGGACCAGCCTGTCGAAGCGCACCGCGCAACCGGTCTGGTTGATCCGGATCACCGTTGCCGGCAGATCGTTCAAGAGACCGACCGGCTTGGCGCTGTCGTGCACGCTCACCATCACCGTTTCGTGCAGGGGGATGACAGGGTCCACCCGAAGGAGAGCGCCACCCAGGCTGATGTTGACGACCTGCCCGGCGCTGGTGACGTTTTCGCGCCAGATCGTTGCAGGCGCGTTCAGCGTGAAGCGGGTGTAACACCTTTTGTCCACCCGACCGCTTCCGGCCATGGCGCACCTCCCCTCGTTACTGCGGTTTCTGGTTGCGTAAAACAGGTCTTCCCCCAGGACGAAGGCCTGGCCGGGCGCCTGCAGGACCGGGCCCGGAGCCCCGGCTGCCGCCTCGGGCAGATCCCCTCGCCAGCACCTGGTAAATCCGCCAGGAAATCGAGCGGGCGCCCCACCTGGCAGACCGGCGTGGCGGGCTGGAATTTCTCCGGGCCATCCCGCTCCTTGCGGGACATCGCCTTCTCGAAGCTTGAATCATGTGATGCACGATTGCAAGGTGAAATAAAAGGTCGCACCTTTGTTCACCTCCCCCTCCGCCCAGATCCGGCCTCCGTGGCGGTTGATGATCCTTTGCACCGTGGTGAGACCGATACCGTTTCCCGGGAAATCGGCGCTGTTGTGCAGGCGCTGGAAGGCGTGGAACATCCGCTCCGAGTTGGCCATGTCGAAGCCGATGCCGTTGTCACGTACGAAACAGGCCTTTTCCGCGGCAAGTTCGCAGGTTCCGAACTCGATACGGGTCAGTTCCCGCATGCTGGTGAATTTCCAGGCGTTTCTCAGAAGGTTCTTCATGGCGATCTCGAGCAGGCTCGCGTCTCCGAAGCTCCGGACGTGCGGCTCAATGGCGAACTCCGCCCGGCGCTCCGGCATGCTCTGTTTCAGCTCGTGCGCAGTTTCGCCCACGATCTCGGAGAGATCGACCACCTTGCGCTTCAGGTTCAGGTAGGAGAGCTGCGACAGCTGCAGCAGGGCCTCGATCAGCCCGTTCATGTGCTGCGACGACTTGAAGATCCGGTCCAGATAATCCATGCCGTCCAGGTCCAGCCTCCCTGCGTACTGGTCCTGCAGCGCACGGGTGAAGCCGCAGATCCTCTGCAGCGGCGCGCAAAGGTCATGGGCCACCGAGTAGTTGAACGCCTCCAGGTCACGGTTGATCGACTCGAGCCGTTCGGTCTGCTCGGTGAGCAGCCGCTCGACCTGTTGGGTCAGGATGCTGATCTCCTCGTGGTTCGGCCTCTCCAACAGCATGTTCCTGATGGTCTCCAAAGAGGTGTGCACGGCGGTCTTGAGGTCGACCGCATCGGACGCGTTCAGCATGCTCGAAGCTATTTCCTTGTCTATGTTCAAAAATCTGCCTCCCCCGCTGCCCTTTTCTCCCTGAAGATTTCGCCCATGTGGCCCCTTTCTTTCGCTCCCTGGCGGTGCCGTCATCCTGCCTCGCCTGCCCCGGAGGCACCGGTTCCCAGAGCCGGCAGCGGCGGTCGCCGGTTCCCCCGGACGGGCACCATCTGGCTCCCTCACGGCCCGGCGTTTCCCGGCCAAGGGATGGGATACCCCGCAGGGTGTTTTCCTTGTGCACCAATGTGCACTACCGGTGCAAGGAGCAGATGAGCACCCGGAAGGTAGCGTCGAGAACCTCCAGCTTGCCGACGTCTACGGTAAGGCGACGGCAGCTCGCCAAGAACTCGCCCAGGGCGGCCTGCAACTCCGTGGCATCGGTAATTCCGCAGCGCCGATCGGTCGCTTCCTCCTCACCGACCCGGTCCACCAGAACATCACGCTCCCCCGCCGCCCCTCCCTACACCCGAAAATAGAAGGTGGCACCCCTGCCGGTCTCATCCGCAGCCCAGATCCTGCCCCGGTGCAGGGAGATGATTCTTTGCACGGTGGCAAGGCCGATCCCCCCCTCCCAACTCTTGGACTGCCGTGGCGCCTGCGGCTGCTCGCCAAACCTCGGGCCGTTATCGCTGACAAAAAAGCTCTTCTCCCCCTCCACCTGGGCGGTACCGAACTGGATCATCGGATGCGGCACCCCGCAGGTCGAGTTCCAGGCGTTCTCCAGGAGCTGCTCCATGGCGAAGTGGAGCAGCCGCCGGTCGCCGGTCGCCGTCACCCCCTCCTCAATATCGAAGGTCACCCGCCGCTCCCCGTCCTTTCCCCCGAGCCGTGCCGCGATCTCCGCAGCGATGGCAGAGAGGTCGACTTGCTCGGAGCACAGCTTTCCGGCCGCGAGGGTGGCGAACCTCTGCAATGCCGCGATCCGCTCGGTCATGTCGAGGCTCGCCTGGTGGATCTGCGCCACGAACTCCCGGCAGCTGGGCGACAGGACCACCCCGTAGAGTTCCTGCATCGCGGCGCAATGGCCGCTTATTTTGGCCAGCAGGCCGCTTAAATCATGGGATACGGCATGTCCCAGGGCCTCCAGTTCGCCGGTCCTGGCGCTCAGTTGGTCATTGAGCGATTCCAGACAGAGCTCGGCATGAATTCTCGGCGTCACGTCCTGCCCGATGATCCAGTTGGGCCACCCGGGGATCGGGACGTAGCGCGAGAAGTTGGACCAGGAGATGCTCTTCAGCGAGCCGTCCTTGCACCTTATGTCCCATTCCCTCCCCCGGTAGTCGCCCCCCTCGCCGGGGTGGGCCAGGACCAGATCCTTGCGCCCTTCCCCTGCGACCTCGATCAGCTCAAAAATCAGCTTGCCCATCACCTCCTCCGCCCTGAATCCGGTCACCCGCTCGAATTCGTGGTTGCAGGCGGTCAGCCGGTTCCCCGGATCGAAGGCCATCAGCATGGCAGGGAGGTGCTGCAGGATGGTCTGCAGGCGCCGGCGGTGCTCCAGGAGCGCCTCTTCCTTCTCGTGAAGCTCCTTCTCGGAGGCGCGCAGCGTGTCCTCCTCCTGCCAGTTCTCGTAGATCTTGCGGGCCAGCGCCGCATAGGCCTGCTCCAGCTCCTGGCGCAGCCGCTCCCGGTCGCTGGCGGCACCGGAGGCCGCCTGGGCCGCCGCCAGGAAAAGGTCGAGCTCGCAGGCCGCACGCGGTAGTGCGGGATCGCGGTCGGGCGGGAGGTAAAAGGGATTGCTGCACACCTTCCCCCCGACCACCAGATGCTGGTGCAGCCTGGCGAGCCCCAGGAGCTGCTCGGCGGGAAAGCACCCCCGATGGTACAGGCAGAGCAGCGTCACCTCCCAGCGGCTGGCGAAAAAGCTGAGCTGCTGCTCGAACTCGGCCAGGAGCGCTCCCCTGATGGCCTTGCCTCCTGCCCACCCCATGTCGCAGATGATCCGCGTCCCCTTGAAACCGTCTCCGGGAGCGCGGGCGCAAAGTGACTGCAAAAGGGCCAGCACGCGCGAAGCGTCAAAGGAGCCCCCCTGCAGCCAGGATTCCTGCGCCGGGAGCAACAGGAGCGCACCGGCGCCGTGCTTCTGGCCTGATACCGCACTTTCCAGCACGCGCTCGAGCAGTTCCTCCCCCGCGTGGAGGTAGATGCAACGCTCCCCGAGCGCCACACCCCTCTGGATAAACGGGATCACCGGAGCGAGGATCTCCGCCTCCGACTCGTAGAGCAAGCAGAGATGCTGGTGGCGCCTGTTTCCCGCCAGCTCAGGTGTATCGACCTGCTCTTTTCCTTCCGGCATAACGCCATCTCCCGGCAGCAGCATAAATGTTAAAATTTTCACATTTAATATACTGGAAACTGGAGACATTGCAACAGTGGCGGCAACTTTGTCGGCTACGCTGCCCGGGGGGCGAGAAGAAATCCTGATTTCACGCGGGATCGAGGCGAGGCAGGTCGCATCCGGGGGTGCGGTGCAGCCTGAGCTACCCATACTGCGGGGTATCAAAGGCCCCTCCCCCCTGGGGGGAGGGGGCAATGGGGAAGCTCAAAGAGAGGTCAGGCGGGGCGCGGCGCCTTTTTTTTGCGCGGCGCATCGCTGTGCTCCTGCATGCGGGCCAGATAGACCACGTGCCGCAGGCCGCCGCGGCCGGGACGGTCACTGAACACCGAGAATCCGGCGGCGCTTAGACGCTTGTCGAAGCCCTGGTCGTAGTTCTCGCCCCAAACGGCAAACACCCCGCCGGGCCTCAGCGCCGCCCGGGTCAGCTCGACGGCGATGCTGCCGTAGAGCGGGTCCTCGACCTTGTGCGACTTCGCGTGCGGCCCCCGGTAGAGGTCGAGGACGATGGCGTCGAACCCTTTCTTGGCCAGGGCGCTCTTCATGATAAGGTCGGCCACATCCGCAATCTCCACGGCCACCCTCGGGTCGCTCGCGGCCCCGCCGGTGAGAAAGGCCAAGGGGCCGCGGCACCAGTTGAGCACCACCGGGTTCAATTCCGCCACGACCACGCTCCCTGAAGCGGGCAGCTGGTCCAGCACCGCCCGCAGGGTGAAGCCCATGCCGAGCCCGCCCACCAGGACCCGCGGACCCGCCTTATCCTTCAGGTGGCCGCAGGCAAGCTCCCCCAGCGCCACTTCGGAGCGGTGCAGCGCACTGTTCATGAGCACCAGAGAGTTGACGGTGATCAGGAAGTCCCGCTCGCCGCGCTGCCGCAGCTCGAGTATCCCCTCGTCGGTCGCCACGCTGTCTAAAACCTTCCAGGGTTGTGCCATTATGTATCCACACCTCGTTTTTGGTTATGTCACCTTCTTAAGCCAGGCCGCCGGAAGCGCCACCTCGCGCCACTGGCCGGGAGCCAGCGCGTCCAGCTGCCAGGGGCCGATGGAGTAGCGGATCAGCCGCAAGGTCGGCAGACCGACCGCCGCGGTCATGCGGCGCACCTGCCGGTTCCTCCCCTCGGTGAGGGTCAGGGAAAGCCAGGAGGTCGGAATCAGGCGCCGCTCGCGGATCGGCGGGGTGCGGGGCCATACCACGGGCGCTGCGATGAGTTCTGCCTGCGCCGGGCGGGTCATCCCGTCGCGCAGCTCGACGCCGGCGGACAGCTGCCGGAGAGCCTCGGGGCTCGGCACCCCTTCCACCTGGACCCAGTAGGTCTTGGCAAGCTTCGCCCGGGGATCGGCGATGCGGTGTTGCACGGCACCCGAATCGGTGAGCAGCACCAGCCCCTCACTGTCGTAATCCAGCCGGCCGGCGGCATAAACCCCGGGAACTGCAAGGTAGTCGGAGAGGTTCGCGCGTCCCTCGGCATCGGTGAACTGGCAGAGCACGTTGAACGGCTTGTTGAGCAGGATAACGCGCACCCCCTCTGCCCCGCCCAGCACCGGCCCCCCTTGCGGCGGTCGGCTCATTTTTTCCAGCCCCGGCGCTGGGCGCTATTCTCGGCCCCCTCGACCTCGCCCAAAAGCTCCAGGTAGGTCTGGTAGCGCTCGGCGGGGAGTTCACCCGCCGCGACCAGCCCGGTCACCGCACAGCCGGGCTCCTGGCGGTGCCGGCAGTTGTGGAAACGGCAGCCATGCTGCCGGAGCGCCTCGAAACCCGGGAAGAAGAGGGCGAGTTCCTCGCAGCAGATGTCCACCAGGCCGAAATCCCGGAACCCCGGGGTGTCTACCAGCTCCCCCCCCCCCGGTACGGCGTTAAGCGTGGAGACGGTGGTGGTGTGCCTGCCCAGATACTTGTAGTCGCTCAGTTGGGCGACCTTGAGGTCGATCCCGGGGCAAAGGGCATTCAGAAGGGAGCTCTTGCCGACGCCGGTCGTGCCGACAAAGGCGCCGCGGTGCCCCTGGTTCAGCAGGGCGCGCAGCGGATCCAGCCCTTCTTCCCGGGCGGCGCTCAGTGCAAACACCGGGACCACCCCGTCATAAATCTCCAGAAGCGCAGCGGCGAGCTGCCGCGCGTCGGGGAGGTCGCATTTGTTGACTACCACGAAGGGGTCGAGTCCGGCCGCGCGCGCGGCGACGATGGCCCGGTCGATGAAACCGGCCGGAGAGAGCGGGGCGACCACCACCCCCAGCACGTCCAGGTTGGCCGCCACCAGATGCACCCCGCCGCGCGCATCACTGCGCCTTAGCTCCGTCGTTCTGGGCAGGCGCTCCAGCACCTCCCCCTCGACCTGGACCCGGTCGCCGACCACATGCCCGGAGTTGCGCTTCACCCGTACCATGCGGCGCTCGCCATCTCCGAAAAGCACCTCGACCGCCACGCCGTAGTGGGACAGCACCAACCCGCCCGACTCCGTGCCGCGGCGCTCCCCCCGCTTCCCTGCCACCTCGCTGCCTGTTATTTGCACACCGTTTCACCTCTTGTGGACAGATCTGGTAGCCGCCCGCTGACTGCCTGCCGCGAGAGTACGGCAGCGGCAGGGGCTTGTCAACCAATCGCTGCCTGGCCGGCTTTTTGCATCTCCCCAGTAGGCGGGCGACTTGACGGCGAGGCGGTTGACAGGGGAGGCTTTTTCTTCCATAGTTTAAGCAAGCAAGCCGCGCCGCTCGACAGGCGGCCAAATCACCAATAAACTAGCTCTTACCGGGGCAGCGACAGCAACCCCGGCAATGAATACTTTGCCGTAAATTCTGCCCTGAATCAAGGCAAAGCGAGCCGGCCAGGACCTTGGCAACGGCCCGAGGGGTTGCATCATGAAACGAGATACGGTTGACGAGGCAATTGATCTCTATGTCAATGAACGCATGGCCAAGGGGAGAGAGACGGCGTCCAGCCATTTCCTGGCCAGCATCTATATCAAGCCGCAGGGTTTGGAGATTGCCGAATACATGCGGCGCATACGCGGCATGACCCGCTATTACATTGACCTGACCAAGGTGACCCTGAACCCGTTCAAGGGACCGGAGATGGCGTGGCTCGCCTCGATGGTGAACATCGCCATCTACGCGCTGGTCCTCATCTCCCTGGAGGAACAGCGGCTCCTCGGCATCATGCTTTTGTCCGGCGCCCTGGTCAACGGCTGGTACCTGCTGCACTGCGCGGCGAAAAAATGGTGCGACCTGCACGTGATGGTCGCGATCTACTCGGAGATTGTCCAGATCACCGAACACGAGTTGGAAAGCCTCGTTTGAGGAAAGCTTAGGGGAGCGCCAGGGCGAGTTCGGCAAGGCTGGCGACCGCGATGTCGGTGAATTCGGGCCAGCGAAATGAGCGGCTGGGATCCACGTGAACGGTAGCCGCCCCGGCGGCGCGCCCGGACTGCAGGTCGAAGCCGTAATCTCCGACCATGACCAGCGTGGCCGGCGAGGTGCCCCAGTTGCGGGCGAGCTTGAAGATCCCGTCGGGGTCGGGCTTGGCCCGCGCCTCGTCGCGTCCCAGCACGTCGCACTGGCGCATGTAGCCCGAAAGCCCGATGCGTTCCAGGGTGGTCAGGGCGTTGGCCCGCGTGTTGCGGGTCAGCACCCCCATCCGCACGCCGCGCCCGGAGAGTTCTCCCACCAGCCCCAGCGCCCCGTCGGCAGCCTCGGTGCGGGCCGCCAGTTCCTCCTCGATGGCGAGCAGTTTCCCCCTCAAGCATTCCGCCTGCGGCTCGGGAAGCGCATTCAGGTGCCCCAGGATGTCAGCGCCCCGGGGTACGCCGAGCGCTTCCCTGATGCCGTCAAAATCGTGGATGGCCACGGTCAGGGTGCCGTCCAGGTCAAAGACCCAGTGCCCCCGCCCCAGTATGTCGCCCCTTCCTGCTGGCTTTCTCATGGCTACCGTTGTAGCAGATTCCCGCTGAAAGGGGAATAGCCCCGCGGACCCTCTCCCTCTTTCCCGGTCTCCCGGTGGGACTGCCGGGTCCGGCTCCCGAGCACACTTAAAGGGTGTCGACGAAGGAGCCGATCGCCTCGTGCACCTCCTTGGAGCCTGGTCCGGCCAGTATCCCGTGGCGCTTAAGGGGGAACTTCAGGTACTTCTTCTCCTTGCTGCCGAGCATCTCGAAGAGGCGCCCCGACCCCTGGGGATCGACCACCGGGTCACCATCGGCCTGCAGCACCTGCACCGGCACCGAGATGCCGGCCAGTTTCGGTCCCAGGTCCCTCATGAAGCGCCCCATCTCGCGCAGCCCGGCAATGGGCAGCCGGGCGTAGTTTATCTGGGGCCGCTCCGGCACCGTCACGGCGAATTCCTTTTTCGCCTCCTGGTAGCTGATCAGATCCATCACCCGGTTCCAGACCGTCACCGCCGGCGCGAAGCGCGACGAGAGGTCGAGAAGGCGCTGCGGCGGGCAGACGGCGAAGACCCCCGCGACATCCCGGACCCGGCTGGCACAGTCGAGCGCCACCCCCCCTCCGAAGGAAAACCCCCCCAGCACCACCCGGTGACAGAGGGCACTCATCAGGGCGTAGCCGAGGTCGACCGATTCCGCCCAATCCTTCCCCCCCCGCAGCGCGAGGTCCTCGGGGGAGGTGCCGTGCCCCCTGAGTCGCACCTGGTAGACCCAGTACCCCTTCCCGTTCAGATGGGCCGCGAGTTCCGCCACCTCCAGCGGCGCCGAAAGAAAGCCGTGCACCAGGACCACCCCCAGGGCGCGCGAACGACCCTTAAGGAGGACCGGTGTGCCGACCCGGCGCTCCTTGCTCTCTTCCGGCCGGTAGAACTGCTGGTAGTCCGCCTCGAACTCTTCGAGGGCCTGACGCTCTAGGGTGTCGGCCACGTGGCTTTTCACCAGCCACCCCGGAAGCCAGGCGGTCAGGTGCACCTCGCGCTGCAGTATGGTGAGCGGCACCACCTCGTTGGCGATCACCCCGATCGGGTTATCGATCCGGATGCGCTGCATGTCGAAGGGAGCGGAGAACTTGGCCCGATCCTTGACCAGCACCCCCTGGTGCCGGGTCAGCACCCCCTTTTCCAGCGCGAACAGCATAAAATCCCGGTACTTGTGGTAGCGGTCGTCGGTCAAGAGCGCCACCTGGCCGGTCTCCAGGCTGTGGTGGCAGGTGACCCTGCTCCTTTTCAGGTGACCCGACGCAAGCAGGAACACCCTGCGGCGAAAGTCCGCTTCCTCGATGGTTCTTAAAGGGAGCGCCCGCAGCAGGGAAGCGAAGAGATGGTCGTGGTTCACCGTGGTGAGGGAGTAGATGGACGACATGTAGCGATCCCTAAGTTTCGAGGCAGCCTGCCGCAGGGCGGCAAGCGAGGGGAGCCGGTCGTCGAAATCGATCCGACCGGTAGAGGCCATATCGGCCTCGATCGCCGGGTCGCCGAGGTAGCGGCCGGGATCCAGGGGCTCCCCGAAGCGGATGTCGATATCCACCCCGGAGAAGAGCATGCTTCCCTCGGTCAGCATCTCCTCCCTGAGGCGCAGCGAGATGTTTTTCAGGAAGAGGTCCGCCAGGTTGCTCAGCACGTTTTCGCGGGCCCGCAGCGGATAATAGGTGACGTTGACCGGGACGATCCAGCAGGCGCCGGCCAGCACGGGGCCGAGATCGCCGATCTGAAACAGCTCAAGCAGTCTCTCCAGTTCCTCGGGCGCCGACTGGAGCAGGCTGGCGATCCTGCGGCGGTAGAACTCGGTACGCAGCGCCAGGGTCGCCGCACCGGAGTGGGGGCGCTCCCCGCGGGGCGGCAGCAGGAAGCGGGGCCGGAAGGCCCCCTTGTCCTTCACCATCCTCCCCTCGGGAAAGATGACCCAGTTGGCCTCCCCGGTCAGCAGCGTCTTGACGATGGCTCGGTCCCGGTCCGGGTTGCGTGTCGAGACGGCCCCCAGCATGTCCAGAAATCCGGAAAGCGGCCCATCGAAGAAGGATGCGTCGGCGAGCGACCAGACGGGGATATCGGTCAGATTGTAGATGTGGTAGGGGAGCAGCAGGGTCTCGATGCGGGTGAAGTGGTTCACCACGAAGATGACCGCCCCCTTGGGCAGGTTTTCCTGGCCGTGCACCTGCACCCTCAGCTTGGAGAAGCTCTCCGCGAGCGCGATCATGCGGCCGGTGGCGAGGTAGGCCTGGCGGTTCATGGCTGTCCCCTGACGAGGGAGGTCATGGGGATGCCTCCGGGCGGGTCGCTCCCTTTTGTGCGAGGCTGCGCCCGATCCATCCCGGCCGGTTGCTCATGATGGAATCGACCCCCAGCGCGTCCAGCCTGCGGGCCTCGGCGGCCGCGTCGACGGTCCAGACGTGGATCTCCCACCCTTCCTGCCGGAGGGCCGACACGAAATGGGGGTCCAGGATGCCGCGGGAACGGCTTGCCAGACCGTCCGCCCGGCAGCGCCGCAGCGTGTCGAGCACCTCTTGCGGCGAGGGGTCCCAGCCGCCGCGCCAGCGGTAATCGGTGAGCCAGCAGGCCCGGTAGGCGGGGAGGCGCTCCTTGAGTTCCCGGACCAGCCCGCTGTCGAAGGCGAGCATACGGATGCGCCGCGGCTCCACCCCGGCGACGGCGAGCGTTGCCTCGAGCTGCGGGATGATCAGGGGGCCGCTTTTAAGCTCGATGAAGATCCGTTTCCCCGCGGGGAGGGCTTGCAGCACCTCGGCGAGGCTCGGTATCCGCTCGCCGCGCCAGCGTGCCCCCATCCACCCCCCGACCTCCAGCCGGCGCAGTTCTTGCCAGGGGGTCTCCGCCACCTGCAGGTCCGCCCCGGCGGTGCGGCCGGTGCTGTCGTCATGCAGGCAGACGATGGTGCCGTCCGCCGACAGGCGGAAATCCGCCTCGATCCCGTCCGCCCCCTGCTCGAAAGCGAGGCGGAACGAGGCAAGGGTATTCTCCGGGGCTTCGCGTGAAGCGCCGCGGTGGCCTATGATGAGCGTTTTCCGGGTCATGCTTGGCCTCGAACCGCGGGAGTATCCCACCGGACGCGTTCTGATTGCGCCCGGGGTGCCGTCTCCGCGCCGGTTATTGATCGCAGCAAAGCTACCTGCCGATTTTCCCCGGGAGCGACCTTTTCCTTAAGAGGGCCGGATCGTTCCGGGCAATTGTTCCTGCAGCGCCATTGCACACCTCCTGGATCGGCGCTTCAGGTAATTGTATCGCAGTTGTCACATTCTTTTTTTATGTCTTGCCCCGGAACGGGGGAGCCCCCTGCCGGCCGAGGCACAGCCCACCTGCCTTTTGATGCCGGCAAAGTAATTCTGCCTGCACCATACAGGCAGGGACGCCGGAGCGTCAAGCGGAACCGGCGCGCCGGCGGGTGAATTCACCTCACCCCATCACCACTGCCGGTAGTTAACGAGCAGGTCTGCTCACTGCACAACCTTCATCTGTCAGTTGAGTGGCGGCGCTACTCAGCATCCGGGGGCTGCACTGCTTCGCCATACGACTACATCTGTGCTGTGACAGCAAAAATGCCCTGCCCGAAAACTGCTGTGTCAGGTCCTTCTGAAGAAGATTTATTGTATACCATACTAATGCAATTTCTCCCTAGCCTATGAGAGAAAACCCGCTAAACTGTAAAATGCCGTCAGGCAACCGGCCTTTCAGGGCGGGTTCGGCCGGCAAGTGAAGCAGGCGATTCTGCCTGCGGGTACCCTTGGAAACCCTGGCAGTCACCAGCCAGATGCTGTCCTGGAGAGCTCCATGAAAAAGAAGATCCTGCTGATCGAAGACGATAACTGCTGCCGCCCGGGGATCATAGGGTCCCTGTCGCGCCGGGGGTACGCGGTAAGCCAGGCAAGCAACCTGGCCAACGCCGAACAGGACGTCCTGGCGCGGCGCTTCGATGCGGTGATCCTGGGGATCAACCTCGCCGACGGCCATGGCACCGGCCTGATCCGGCGCATCAGGGCCTTTTCTCCCTGCCTGCCGATCGTGGTCCTGACCGGTGGCGCCGAGATAGAGATCGCAGTGGACGCGGTGCGCTGCGGGGCCGACAATGTGCTTGCCAAGCCCGTCGACTACGCGGCCCTCTCTGCCTTCCTGGAATCCCATCTGGGAAACGGCAGCCTCAAGCCGGAGCCGGCGGCAGTCAGGCAGCCCAAAGCATGGTCCGAGGAGGATTTTTTCGGCACCGGCCCTGCTGCGCGCAGGTTTATCGAGCTGGCAGCCGGGGCGGCGAAGGGGAACTCTCCCGTGCTGATCACCGGGGAAACGGGTACCGGGAAGGGGATGCTCGCTAGATGGATGCACCAAAACGGCAACCGGTCGGCTCGCCCTTTTGCCGGGGTGAACTGTTCGGGGCTTCGGGGAGACCTTCTCAAGGCGGAAATATTCGGGGCTTGCTGCGGGGCGCGTTCGGGGAGGTTCCGGAACAATCCGGGTCTCCTGGGACGGGCGGATGGCGGCACGCTGTTTCTCGATGAGATCGGCGACATGGACCCGACGGCGCAGGCCGGATTGCTCGCCGTGCTCGAGGGGCGCGGCTCCCGGCCGGGTGCACGCGGGGAGATGCCCGATGCCGGGGTGCGCCTGATCTGCAGTTCCAACCAGCGGTTGGACGCCCTGGCCCATGCCGGTTCGTTCCTGCCAGAGCTCCTTTGCTGCATCAGCGCCACGGTCCTGAGGATCAGGCCGCTGCGGGAGCGGCTGCTGGAATTGCCCGGCATCGTCCGGCATCTGCTGGAGGAGCTGCGCGGCCCGGGGGTCCAGATCACCGACGAGGCGATACGGGTGCTGAAAGGGTACCCCTGGCCCGGCAACCTGAGGGAGTTGAAAAACGCGCTGGAACAGGGGGTGCTGCTGTCGCACGACACCAGGCTTGGTCCGGAGCACTTCAGCTGGCTCAAGCCGCTCAGTCGGGCCCGGGAGCTGTACCCTATGCGCAGCGCGGGCGGAGCGCAAGAGCTGCAGCTGGCGGTTCGGCAGCAGTAGAGAAGAGCCCCCCTTTTCCCCCTACCCATTGACCTCAAGCAGCCGCTGCAAAAGCGCCAGGTCCTCGGGTGAAGCGCAGCCGCGCTGCTGCGACAGGTCGAGGGCAATGCGCCCCAGAGCCCGGTAGATGAGGGCGATCCCGCCGTCCCAGTCATCAAGCGCCTCGAGCTGACGCGCCACCACCTGGCAATCCCCCCTCGCAATCGGCCCGGTCAAAGCCTGCGCCGTTCCCGACCGGAAGATGTTCTGTACCGTCCCGCGCACCAGAGGCTCCAGCACCGACAGCGCAGTCTCACGGGGGAGCCCCCCCTTCTGGTAGGCCCTCGCGCCAGCCTCGACGAGCGCGGTCAGGTAGTTACAGACCAGGACCGAACCGGCATGGTAGATGGCCTTGAAGCGCGCGTCGACGGGGAAGGGACGGCCCCCTATGGCGCTAAAGGCGTCGCTTAGGCAGGCGAGCGCCGGGGCGTCTCCCTCGATGCCGCACCAGGTGCCGGCAAAGCCCGCGACCGAGTCGAGCGGGTCGGTGAAGCTTTTTACCGGGTGGACGCTCGCTACCAGCCCGCCCGGACCGGTGACCGGGGCAAGGACCGAGCTCGGAAGCGCTCCGCTCAGGTGGCAGACGATCGCGCCGGGCCGGACCACCCCGGACCCTGCGAGGGCTGCGGCACACCCGGCGATGCTGTCATCGTCGACCGCGATAAAAAAGAGGTCAGCCGGGCGCAGCTCGCCCAGTCCGGCTACCGCCCTGCCGGCTCCGATGAACGCAGCGGAGCTTCGGGCGCCCTCCAGCGAACAGGTCATGATGTCCTGGACCTGGAAGACCTTTTCCTGGTGAAAGAGGCGGCCGAGCGTCTTGCCGACGGCACCGCAGCCGATCATGTTGAGCGTTTTCATATCCTGGGCGACCTGTCCTTGAGAGTTGCCGACAGGGTACGCGTTATCCGTCCGGCTGTCAAATCTCTCCGGCAGGGGTTGACGCGCAGGGAGTGACCCGCCATGGAATCTGATCGGAAGAGATGCAGCGGGGCATCGCTTTAGCCGGTCGGCTTCCCGGCCCGGGACGAGCTGAAGCTGATCAGCTCACGGCGTTCCTCGTCCCAGAGGTTTAAGCGCAGGGATTTGAAGCTGGAGCGCAGGGTGACCGGCCGCACCTTTTGCACCTCGGGTATGGCGTCATAGCAGCGCTGCAGGTTGTAGTTGGGGATGCCGGGACGCAGATGGTGCAGGTGGTGGATACCGATATTACCCGAAAACCACTGCAAAAGCTTGGGTAGCTGGTAGAATGAGGCGCCCTCCAGCGAGGCGCGTATCGGGTCCCACTCCTGGTGGCGCGCCCAGTACACACCTTCGAACTGGTGCTGTATGTAGAAGAGCCAGACGCCGAAGGTCGCGGCAATAAGCAGGATCGGCAGCTGGACCAGCAGGTAGGTCCGCAAACCGATGGTCAGGCTTGCCACCAACACGATGGCAAGGATGTACAGGTCGGTATAGATCACGCTCTTGATATCGTGCCGTTTCGCCCCCTCCGAGGGGATCCGGTTTCGGAGCAGGAAATAGTACCCCGGACCGATGCCGAACATGACCAGGGGGTTTCGATAGATCCGGTAGGATAGCCGCGTCAGGTGCGGCGCCGCCCGGTACTCTTCGACCGTCATGGTCCAGATGTCGCCTATGCCGCGGCGGTCCAGGTCACCCGCCGTGATGTGGTGCCCCGCATGGCTGCGCCGCCAGTCATGAAACGACGTGAAGGTGAGGACGCCGCAGAGATAGCCGATGTCACGGTTCAGACGCGGCGACGCGAAAAACGAGCCGTGGGTGCAGTCGTGGAAAAAGATGAAGATGCGCACGAACAAAGCGGCAGCCAAGGCGGCCATGGCGAGGGTGATCCAGTAGGAGTCGCCGCGGCGCACGGAAACCACCATGGCGGCGAACAAGAAGAAGTAGGGAATCAGCGTATTAAGGAGCTGCCAAATCGATTTGCGCGGGTCGGGATGCGCGAACTGCGCCATCGCGTAATACCAGTCGGGCTTTTTGGCGCTACTGACCACAAAAACCGGATTAAACGACATGGCCATCCCCCAGCTACCGGAGTACAGTTCCATTATCCGATTCAAATGATATCAAAAACCCGGTTGAAGACAAGCCCGCGCCTCAGGAGTGAAAGCGCCCCCCGCGCGCGGGAAGCCCTTCTCCCCTCCGGGCGGAAGCGGAGCTGGAGAGGCTTAAAGAAGGGGGAAGCGACGCCTCAAGCGGTGCAAAAGCTCCGCTTTATCATGACCTTCCATTCGACGGACGCCAGCTTGGCATTTAATTCTCATGTCCATCCAGACTGTAGTCATCACCTTCAACGCACTCAGTCTGAACTTCCAGAAACGACTGGACCTGCGGGTCCTTGACGATTTCTGTCACACCATGATTAACCGACCAGACAGCTCCGCAAACGCTGCATTCAGTTATGCCTTCGTTAAATCCGTCTGAATGTAAGTTAGTGTCTACCTGCAGATGATTTTTGCACACTGGACATTTCATAACGATCCTCCTCTCACAGCAATCAACAGGAAGTATGTCTTCTAAGGAGAAAGTATGACGGTAATTTTGCCGTTCGCAAGTCAGAAACAACAAATTTTACCGGCGGTTACCTCAGAATGTACAGCGGCCGGGTCCGGCGTTTTAGCGGGTCGGGGATCGGAAGCCAGGGGACCGGTCAGCCGGCGCCCCCCTGGCTGGAGGAGGTAAGCAACCGTTTCAGGGGGCTATTTCATCGGCGGGGCCGCCCGCTTCCTCTGATTCTTCCTCACCGGCGTCGGCAGAGGCACTGCTTCTTTCCAGTTTGCGCTGCATTTTTTCTTCGTTCTTTTTCTTCTTCTCCAACTCTTTCTGACGTTTTTGAAACTGGAAATTTGGTTTTGCCATCGGCCACCTCTTTCAAAAAATATTTTGTAACGGTTTCGCATAGTGCAAAAGAGGACAGATCTATTTTCAGTCAGATGACCGTAAAATAAACCGCCCTCTTTTTATCATGAATCATGAGCCTCGTCGGTAGCCGGGCAACCGTCCCGGGTTGGAGAGAGCTGCGCCGATGCGCGGTTTACACCAACGCTTCCTTAAGTTTCTTTGGTTTCTTGGGAGCGGCACTGACCGCCCGGACCGCCTTAGCCTTGGCCACGGGGACGTTTTCGCTGGGGGGAAGGTACGAGGCGGGATCGGCCGGTTGGAGATCCATGAAATGGGAAGAGGTAATCTTCCTGATCATCCCGTCGTTGAACTGGATCGTCGCCCTGACGTCATTCACCTCCACCACCTTGCCGATACCCCATTCCTGCGCCACCAAATGGCTCACCACGCTACCGCGCTTGACAATCATTTTACTCCCCCTTGTATGCCACCTGCGGGTTCGGGCCGGACCGGTCCTCCCTCCTGCACGTGGCAATTCGTCTATTTTTTTGCCCGGGCGCGGACCATCTCGAGCCATGCGCGCGGGCAGAGCAGGCACCTTGAGCAGACAGTTCCAGAAAAGAACGTAAGCTCCGAAACAGGCATTTAATTCATCTGCGAGTAAAATGGTGTAGACCGGTGGACGGAGAAAACCTGGGCCTGCCGAGGTGCCGGACGGGTAGCAACAGAGCAACCGATTTTTAACTATACACCCCCGGGAGAGGAATAGATAGCCATATTGCGACATATTGCCCCGGTTCGGACTTTGGCTGCGGATTTACGCCCTGCCAGCACCTGGTATTCTGCTCATCTCCTGCGGCAGGAAGGCCTTTCTTAGAACTGGTTGTAAGCCGTACTCTTGGTTCTTTGGTCATGTCAGGAATCATTAGAGCAGCCGCGGCAAAAGGTCCGCAGCCTTCGCCGGGGTTCATCGCGGGAGGAATCACTCTATTTAATCTCTGCAGGTAATTTAAAATAGTTTCGCACGGGTAATTTCATGCTCAACTGACCATTACCGTCGTATACAGAATTGACTTATTCATTGTTTTTTACCATCACTAAAGCAACCAGCTCCCTGAACACCCGCCCCGGAGGCCGGCCTTGAGTCCAACCACAGCTCACCATGCCCGATGAATATGGAATTAATAAGCACGAAAAATGGATTGCTGAATTAGTCTCACATTTTTGAGATTTATGGTCCACTCCTGAGCGCCGACTGGCCGTGGTCTTGCCGCCCTGCCGGGCCTCATATTTCATGTTTTATTGCACATTATTTTCTCTTTTGTCTGTTGCCATTTGAGTTACAATCCGCTCAGCTCGGTCGCATGCCAGGGGCGCGAAAAACGCACTGAATAAGCGGTAAATACGCCGCCTACTCTGACCGTCACCTCCACTTTTGCCAGCCAGACGAAGGAGACAGGCTATCAGTGAAACGAACTCCGATCATTTCAGGTTGCCTGTTTCTTGCCGCGGTCTTTGCAGTCTGCCCAACGGGGTGGGCGGCACTGGGTAGCGGCGCGGACAGCATCATCTCCGATCGCAAGGCGCTTCACGCGCTCCCCCGCGCCACGACCTCACACGCGGGATACTCCGTGCAGGAGGTTCAGTCCGATGCAACGGCTGTGCGGGAATACCTGACTCCCTCCGGGGTCGTTTTCGGCATCGCCTGGAACGGCCATGCCTATCCGGACCTGGCCCAGCTTTTGGGAACCTATGGGGCCGAATATGCGAGCGCCCGGCAAAAAGCTGAACGCAGTTTCGGGCGCCGGCGCCTTCGCCTGGCGACCGGCAACCTCGTGGTCGAAAAATGGGGGCACATGCGCAACCTGCGAGGACGCGCCTACGTCCCGAGCCTGGTTCCGGCGGGGGTGGCCATCGATGCGATTAAATAGGCTCTTCGTCTTACTTGTGCTGCCACTGACAATTTTCTCCGGTTGCGGCGGCGGTGGCGGCAGCTCTGCCTCCACGCCGAAGACACTGGTTTCCCTTGCCGTGACTCCGACAAACCCGAGCCTGGCCGCCGGGACATCCCAGCAGTTCAGCGCCACCGGGACTTTTTCGGACAACACGGTTCAGGACCTCACCTCATCAGTGAACTGGAACTCGTCGAGCGTCGGCGTGGCGACCATCGACTCCTCCGGGCGCGCCCTGGCGGCAACTGCAGGGACGACCAAAATCACGGCCGCCTCCGGTACCGTCACGGGTGCCGCCAACCTTACCGTCAGTTCGGCAACCCTCCTCTCTCTGGCCATCATGCCGGCCGATTCCAGCGTCACCCAGGGAGCGGCTCAGCAGTTCAGCGCGACCGGGACCTTCTCGGACAACAGCAGCCAGGATATAACCGCCACAGTCGCCTGGAGCAGCTCCGCCCCGTCCGTCGCCACCATCAGCAGCCTGGCCGGCAGCAGCGGCCGGGCAAGCTCCCTTGCCGTGGGGAGCACCACCATCACGGCCGTATCGGGCGGCAGGGCGGCCTCGACCACCCTGACGGTGACGAGGGCCAGCTCCGCCCAAGTCAACGTGGTACCCATTACGGTAAACGGTGCGCTCTGCTCCAGCGCCACCTCGTCCGGTTACTTCAACAAGCCGTGCGTGAGCGTGACCGTGTGCAACCCTGACGGCTCCAACTGCCAGGTGATCAACGACATCCTGCTCGACACCGGAAGCTACGGGCTGCGCATCTTTCAGTCGGCGCTCGGCACGCTCACGCTCAGCCAGGAAAGCGCCGGTTCCGGCTCCTTGGCCGAATGCGTCGAGTACGCCGACGGCAGTGCCAATTGGGGGGCGGTACAGGTGGCCAGCGTCATCCTGGGGGGCGAGCCCGCCATCCAGGTGCCGATTCAGGTCATCAACTCGTCCTTCGGCAACCTGGCCAGCAAAACCCTGAGGAGGCTCTGCCCCGGCGCCCTTGCGACTCCGCAGGCGGCCGGGTTCACCGGCATCCTCGGGGTCGGCCTCCTGACGCAGGACTGCGGAGCGGATTGCGTCTCCAGCCCGGATGCCGGCAACTACTATGCCTGTTCGGGAACCTCGTGCAGCGGGACGACGGTGGCTCTCGCCAACCAGGTAACCAACCCGGTGGCACTTTTGCCGACCGACAACAACGGCGTGCTGGTGCAACTGCCGAATGTCCCCTTGGGCGGGATGTCGTCGGCAAACGGCAGCCTCACACTGGGGATAGGTACCCGGTCCAACAACGGCCCTGCCGGGGCGACCGCCTACCCCGCCAACGGGAACGCAGAGTTCACATGTTCCTTTCAGGGGAGTTCCTCCGACGCCAGTTTCATCGACAGCGGGTCGAATGCCTTGTATTTTCCCGCCTCCACCGGCCTGCTCCCCCAGGACAGCTCCGGCTTCTTTGCCCCGTCGTTAGCGCTCGGCTCCGCCCAATCCTTCTCCGCTACCAACAGCGGGTACCTTGGCACCCCGAGCGGGACGGTGTGGTTCAACATAGGGAACTTCGACTCCCTCTTCAACTCCGGCAACAACGTCTTCAGTGACATCGGAGGCTATCAAGCCGGCGGGTTCGATTGGGGACTCCCCTTCTTTTTCGGGCGCAACGTGTTCATAGGTTTCGACGGGACCAGTTCCAGCCTGGGCAGAGGTCCCTACTGGGCCTACTGAGCTGACCCGTTGGAGTTGCTGAAAACACCACAGACAGCCATATCAAAAGCTTCCGCACGAAATGATGGAGCCGCACCCGAGGTGGAACCGATCCATTCCCTCTACGGCATCGGCTACAAGTTTCGAAGCCCCCTGCCAGGGACACCCCCGCTCTGCAGCATAGGTATGCCCCCCGAACGGTCCGGGCGCAAAACCGGGTTGGACGCAACGAGCTGTCATTTGTTTCCACATTCCATTCATATTTCTTCCCCATTACTCAAATACAGTTAGCCCACAGTTAGAGGATGAGACATTTGATCAGCGTTTAAGTCATTTTACTGTCTCAAACGGGCTGACAAAAATTCCATTACTGCAGACGATAATCCATACTAATACATTCACTTTGCGCCTTGACAGGTACCTCCTCGTGTCTCGGCGCTTTTTTTATTTCAATGAGTCGGATTACTGTGCGTCCCCCCTGCCCTTCCCATCAAGGGAGGAAATTTTCCCCGGGCGGGAGCTCAGCATCAATCGGATTCAGCATTCCCCTCGAAAAGCCGCATTCTCCCCAGATCCGGTATTTGCCGGTCCATGGTATTTCTCCTCAAGCCCCAGGTGCAAAACGCCGATAGCGCCTATGGGCGCAGCGCGGAAACCGCGCAGGTTTATCCTACCTCTGGAGGAGCTTCCTTGAATATCGCTACAAAACATGCGGTCCTGGTCGCTGACGATAACGCACTGATCCGCAACATAGTTACTGATATGCTCAAAGCGATGGGCTTCAACGTGTGCGAGGCGGAAAACGGCAGGGAAGCGCTCCAACTGTATCGGTCCAGCCGTTTCCACATTGTCATTACCGACTGGGTGATGCCTGAGATGACCGGGCTGGAACTCTGTCAGGCGATCCGCGCCGACAGCGGCAAACTGGCGCATACCGGCTACACCTACATCATCATGCTCACCTCCCAGGACAGCAAAAACGATACGATCGCCGCGCTGGATGCCGGCGCGGACGAATACCTCGTAAAGCCGGTCCATAAGCCTGAGCTGCAGGCCAGGATCAGGACCGCCATGCGCATCATAGCACTGGAAGCCATCAGAGAAGCCCATTTCGAGCAGGTGCAGAAAGCCTCCCTGATGGATGTGCTCACCGGCGTTCACAACCGGAAGTTCCTGGAAGAGCGGTTGCCACTGGAGATCAAGCGGGCCAACCGCTATCAGCGCCCGCTCTCCGTAATGCTGATCGGATTCAACCAGATCGGCAGCTTTCGCAGGGATAAGGGGATTTTCGCCCTGGAAAAGCTGCTACAGGCCGCGGCCGCCCTGCTCAGGGACTCGATCCGCCAGGAGGTCGACTGGGTGGCGCGCTGGAACGAGTACCAGTTCCTGGTGCTCTTGCCCGAGACCGATGTCGGCGACGCCTGCACGGTGGCCAAACGGATTAAACTGCGGATGAACCAGTTGGTGATCGAAGTCAACAAGGAAAGCTTCAAGGTCACCGCCCTCTACGGCGTTGTCGGGTTTGTCGGCAACCAGAGCAAAGGGGATATGACTCTCGACAGCCTGCTGGAATTCGCACAACAAGCACTGGAAAAGGCGGATGCCGGGACCCAGATCGGCGCGAGCCAACTGGGCTGACGCCGCTTGGGCAGAAGGCCTTCACCCCCTGAAAAACGCTGACCCGTTCCCCCCCCGCCCGGGCCACGAGTTACTAGTTCGCTGCCGCGCAGGTCCGCCCCTCCCCCCGGGGCAAGCTTTTCGCTGCCGTCGCCCCGGTTGATAAAAACCGGCGTGCCGGCACGTATGATCTGCCCGGGCGGATTTCTCCAGAGGGAAAACACTCAAGAATGGATCGAAATTGCCGATTCATTGTACCAAGGGTTGCCTGCGACAGTTACCGACAGTTGCCGGGAACTCGGAAGCGCCGCGGCTCTGAGTCACCTCCGCAATCCGTTTCTGTTAGAATTTCCCGTCATTCGAGTAGCGGAGGTACCTGCACCATGCCGGACCAGGGCCGCAGGACAATGCGCCTGACCACATCTAGTCGTCTTTTCCATTTTGCAATTGTTTCGGGAATAGTCCTCATCAACCTGGTTGTCATCGGGTTGGCAGGGTTCTACCTTTGCCGCTCCAGACAGCAGGTTGAGAGCCACGTGGCGACTCAAACCCAGAACCTGTCGCAATCTCTTAGCCTGACATTATCCGGAGTTCTCGACAAAACCTCCACGGCGCTGTTCTCGGCCAAGAAAGAGGCGGAAAGGCAACTAAAAAACGGCGGCATCGAACCTGCCTCGTTAGACGACTACCTGCTCGAACAAAAAAAACGCATCCCGGAGCTGGACGGCCTGAGGATGACCAATGCCGCCGGGGAGCTGATCTGCGGCGACAGGGTGGTCCCGGATGCGCGGGTAACCATTGCCGACCGACCGGTTTTCCAGGTGCCCCGGCGCGACCCTCATGCCGGCCTGGTTATCGGGCCGCCCACCTTTGGTCGCATCTCCCACCAATGGATCTTCCAGCTCGCCTACCGCGTCAACAACCCGGACGGCTCCTTCGCCGGCGTGGTGTTCGGGGCCATCCCTCTCGATTATCTCAGCAAAATATTTTCTTCCTTCGACCTCGGACAGCAGGGCGCCATCACCCTGCGCGACCATGACCTGACTGTCGTAGTGCGCTACCCCGCCCCCCGCAGCATCGGGCATACCAAGGTCTCACGGCAATGGAAGGAATTGCACGATCTGGGCAAGAGCTACGGAACCTACAAGACCCCGGGCAGCATCGATACCGTTGAGAGGACCTTCTCTTTCAACAAGGTATCGAATTATCCCCTTTACGTAAATGTCGGACTCGCCTCCAGCGACTATCTCGCATCCTGGTTCAATGACGCCAAAATACTCGGGGCGCTGGCAGCGCTTTTTTCCTCGTTATCGCTGTTCGCCGGGTGGCTAATCTTCCGAAACCGCAACCAGTCGCAAGCAGCGGCTGCGGGATTGCTGCGCCACCGCGAGCATCTGGAGGAGACTGTCAGTTCGCGTACCGCCGAGTTGGAGCGGAAGAACCTCCAGTTGGCCGACGAGATCGCGGTGCGCAGGAAAGCCGAGGCCGACTGGCAAAGGGCCGCGGCCATCATGGACAAGATGTCGGATGCGGTGAACTGGATCTCCAGCGACGGCAGGTTTCTCTACGTGAACGACGCCGCCTGCAGCATCCACGGTTACTCCCGGGAGGAACTGCTTGCCGGGTCGGTATGGGACGTGGCCCTTGATTTCCCGGCCGAGGCCTGGCCCGGGCATTGGGAGGGGCTTAAGCGGGAGAGGTGCCTCCATTTCGAGACCATGAATACCTCGCGCGACGGCCGCATATTTCCCGTCGAGGTGACTGCCAACTACCTCAAGTTTGACGGGGTCGAGTACAACTGCGCCATCATCAGGGACATCACCGATCGCAGGGAATCCGAGGCCGAGAAGCAGACCCTGATGGTGCAGCTGGCGCAGGCGCAGAAGATGGAATCGGTGGGCAGGCTGGCCGGCGGGATCGCCCACGACTTCAACAACCTGCTGACGCCGATCCTGGGCTACGCGGAACTGTTGAAACTCTCCCTCCCCTCCGGCGGCCCGGAGTTCAAACGGGCAGAAAACATCCGCCAGGCCGCGGACCGGGCCAAGGCCTTGACCCAGCAACTCTTGAGCTTCAGCCGCAAACAGACACTGGACATGAAGACCCTCGACATGAACGAGGTCATCCGCACCTTCTACGACATCCTGCGCAGGACCATACGCGAGGACATCACCCTCCGCCTGCATCTGACCGGCGACGTGCTGGCAGTGCGGGCGGACCATAACCAGATCGCTCAGATCATCATGAACCTGGCCATCAACGCCCAGGACGCCATCGGGGGGGTGGGGAGCATCACCATCGAGACCGCCCCGGTGACCCTAGATGGGGAGTACGTCCGCCAGCACGCCGAGGTAGCCGAGGGAGACTACCTGATGCTGGCGGTTACCGACAGCGGGTGCGGGATGGACAAGGAGACCCTATCTCACATGTTCGAGCCGTTTTTTACCACTAAGGGGGTGGGCCAGGGGTCGGGACTGGGGCTCGCCACGGTCTACGGGCTGGTACGACAGCATGACGGGCACATCTGGGTCTACAGCGAGAGGGAGAACGGGACCGTGTTCAAGCTTTACTTCCCCATGGTAAAGGAGCTTCCCGCGGCGGCCCCGGAACAGACGGCAAGCCCCGTTGCGCTGGACGCCCGGGGGCGCACCATCCTGCTGGTGGAAGACAACGAAATGGTCCGGCGCTTGGCGCAGGACCTTTTGGAAAGCTTCGGAGCTGATATCATCGTGGCTGAAGGGCCCAGGCAGGCGCTGCAGCTCAGTGCGGGAAGAGAGATAGACCTCTTGTTGACCGACGTTGTGATGCCGGAGATGAACGGCCCGGAGTTGTACCGGAAGTTGTCGGCGTCGCACCCGACCCTGAAGGTCCTCTACATGTCCGGGTACACCAACAACGCCATCCTGCACCACGGCGGGCTCGACGACCACGTGAACTTCATTCAGAAGCCGTTTGCTGCCGACGCCCTGGCGAAAAAGGTCGAGGCCGCGCTTAACCCCTGACACCCCAAAGGGCCCTGACCTGGCAGCAGAGTATTCTGCGAAGCTCACCTGTCCCGCCTGCTCCTGCTGCCGTTTTCTGACAAATTACCGTAGCGCATCAGGTGCTCCCCGTGTGACCGGCGCAGTCTTACCTGCCCGAGGTTGAGCGGGGGCACCTTGGAAAAGGGCGAACTGCGGGGTGTCGGCTCTGAGAACTATGACGAGGGGAGGCAGACGGAGGGGTCATCAGCTCCGCGATGGGAGCCTGGCGGGGCCGGTGACCTGCCCGGGATGCCACCAAGGGAAACCCGAGAGGAAGCTTGCGCCCCGCTTTGACCCGACACCGAGTCCAGTCTTTAGGTCGCTTTTTTCCCGGGCCCCCACCGGCAAAACTCCTGTCATCTGATTTGTCCCTCGCAGTTCTGTGTCGTGAGTTACCAGCAGGTCAACGGCCAAAAGGACCGTGAGTTCCGGGATTTTTCCGCTGGGATTATTCCGGCCTACAGCACTGGAAATCGATCGATATTGATATATCCTTTATCATGGTGCAGGTCAAAATGAGGGGCCACCCTATCAATGAGGAGCTTGACCATGGAATATCGATTTTTGGGCGGTTCGGGGTTGCAGGTATCAGCGCTAAGCCTTGGCACCGGGACGTTTGGCGGCAGCAACGAGTTTTTCAAAGCCTGGGGCGGCAGCGATGTGAAAGAAGCTACCCGCATGGTAGACCTGGCCGGCGAGGCGGGAGTCAACCTGCTCGACACCGCCGACATCTATTCCGACGGGCTGTCCGAGGAAATCGTCGGACAGACCCTGCAGGGGCGTCGGGGCAGATTCCTGGTTTCCACCAAGGCGACCTTCAGGTTCGGCGACGGCCCGAACGACGTGGGGTCATCGCGCCACCACCTTTTGAGGTCCTGCGAAGCGAGCATGAAGCGGCTAAGGACCGATTACATCGACATCTACCACCTGCACGGCTTCGACGCCGTGACCCCTTTGGAAGAAACCATCAGCACGCTGGACCAGTTGGTCAAATCAGGGAAGGTGCGTTATCTCGCCTGCTCCAATTTTTCCGGCTGGCACCTGATGAAGTCACTAGCCCTGGCAAAAAGCTACGGCTGGTCGCCTTACGTGGCTCATCAGGTCTATTATTCGTTGGTGGGCCGAGAGTACGAGTGGGAATTGATGCCCCTGGGGCTTGACCAGAAAGTCGGCGCTCTGGTCTGGAGTCCCCTGGGATGGGGACGCCTGACCGGTAAGATCCGCAGGGGCCAGCCGTTGCCGGAACAAAGCCGGCTCCACGTCACCAAAGAACAGGGGCCGCCTGTTCCGGAGGAAAATCTGTATCGGGTGGTTGATGCCTTGGGTGCCATCAGCGAGGAAGCTGGTAAAACCATCACCCAGGTCGCCCTTAACTGGCTGTTGCAAAGACCGACGGTTTCCAGCGTGATCATCGGCGCCAGAAACGAGGCGCAACTCACCCAAAATCTGGGTGCGGTGGGGTGGAACTTGACAGCTGAACAGGTCGTACGGCTTGATGAGGCCAGTCGGACCACGCTGGCCTATCCCTACTGGCATCAGCGCCAGTTCGAGAGGAACCCTTTTCCGGTCAATTTGGGGTAACCTGGCCCGAGGCATCCCGAAGGAGAGAGATCCCGAGATTCCGGGCAACGTCCGTTCGGGTCCTCTCCTCGGGGAACAGGTTCGCGAAGTAGGGGTGCGATCATTGCTGCGAGGAAACCTGACCTGCCCTGTGACAGCTGCAGCTTACCCCGATGCGTTGTCAGCAGCGGCTCGGTGTGGGTGCACACCATCCCCGGCAAAGAACCTGCTGCAGGCAGCCCCGGGGAAACCGGGGGGCATCGGCAAAAGCGTGCAAATAAAATGGATATTTCCATACCCGCACATTCGGGCCCGCTACCTGCATATTTGTCCCCAGGACCTTGACGTCCCACCCCAATGGAGGTTTCAAAATGATGAAAACCATCGCCTTTGTCCTGGCAGCCATGATGTTCTCGTCTGCTGCTTTTGCCACGAACTCTACACCGCCATCCAACACTGGGACCGGCAAAACCGGACAGCCTGGACCCAATTTTGCGGCCCGTAAGCAGAAGATATTGGACGAAATAGCCCAGCGGATCCAAAGGCTTCAGGCAGTGCAAAACTGCGTCCAGAATGCGCAGGACCATGAAGCCATGAAAGCCTGTCACGAACAGTTCCCCGGGAAATCCGGCGGCCGGAATTAATCCGGCTGAGAGGCCTGTAGCCTTTAGTTAATTTCAATTCAGCAAAAGAAGAGGTTTGCATGAAAGCAGTAAGATACTTTTTAGCCGCACCGATATTTTCACTTCTCAGCGTATGTCAGGTATTTGCTGGCGATTTTTATGGGGCGAGCGTCACCGACAAGGACATGCCCTCCTCCTTCATGCGTTTTGGCATTTACGGCGATCACCCAGTGGTCGGAAGTGTAGTCTCCGGCTCGGTTGCCGAGAGTGCAGGATTTGAAAAAGGCGATGTTGTCATATTGATTAACCAAAAGAGTGTCGGGCGAGCGGCAGATCTGGCTACAATTACCGATGACAATCTGATCATACGCACGTTTGATGGCTCGAAATGGAAAAAACTGACCATCAACCGCGTTGCTGTCGAAGAAGAGAAAGCCCGCCAACGTGACGCCGAACGTAAAACTGCCACAGCCGCCGCCACGAACGGTGCACCTTCAAGCTCGCCCAGCTACCGACAGTTTGAGGCATCCGCTCCGGTGAAATTCGACGATTCGGATCTATCAGATGTGACCATTAACGTGGTTGCCGATCAACCCGACGTTTTGGACCATTCATCAGCAGTAACCTCGAAACAGAATTTGTTTGATGTTTCAGGCGATGACCTGGCAGGCATTGACTGGTAGCTGTCATTTTCGGCTGGCCGTGGAGACCTGTTGCAACTTCACCGGCCTATAACATCCTGAACCGCCGACCCCACCACACCTTACGAAGCCACACCCTTTCGCCACTTCAATTAAAAACGGGTGATCCCGCGACGATTGCGGGATCATCCCATAAAGCAGCATCGTTTAAACGACTTTTCCAACCCTAACCTTAGGCCTTCGCCACCTGCAGCCGTTGCACCCCTAGCGAAGCAGGTGCCGGAACCAGGTGCCTGGCAGGCGAGGATTTGACAGAAAAAGGCGTCAAAGTCTTCGCTTGGTGCCCTTTCTTGACAGTCATATGCCAATCCGCAACATCCACGCCAGTAGGAATGTGCAAGGATCATGAATTTTCCAGTTGCAGACCATCCTTCTTCTAGATCAAAACGCCCAATGTAGGAGAGAATTGACCCTAAGGATATCGGACAAGAGAGTATAGTAGATTCAAGAGGTTCGGACGGTTCTCCGGAAGAACCATCCAATTACCTTACGTTTAATCCATCAGAAAAAAGGGATAGTTATGGCGGTTGGTTGGTCCAGCGATGAGGCGGTGCAGGAACAAATAGATGCCACAGTGGAATCCGGCGTCCAATTAGCTAAAAGCAGATTACCGGATGGCGAAAGCTTAACTCATTGTAAGGAATGCGAGGTTGCAATTCCAGAGGGGCGTCGCAAGGCAATGCCGGGAGTTCGATATTGCGTTAGATGTCAATCGGAACTCGAAAAGGTGCTAAAGACAGTTGCACCCTACAATCGGAGAGGTAGCAAAGACAGTCAACTGAAGTAACCTCGGTTTTACATGGTGCAGCCTGATTCTCAGTTGAACTCCAGCTTGTAAAAGATATCCGCGCCGCTCTCGGAGCCGCTCTGGGTCTCGACCTGCCAGTGCCGCAGGATGTCGTAACGCAGCTGGAAGAGGCTGCCGCCGGTGACGAGCGAACGCCCGTAGCTTAGATAGATCTTAGGGGTGAGGTATTTGCCGACGGTCAAGAGGGATTCGCCGACGCTGGTCTTCGGCGCGGCCCCGGTCGGGGTGACCGGCACTTCCCGGTACCCCATGCGGCCGGCGGTCGTCTGGTCCACCGTCTCCACACCGAGCACGTTCAAGCCGAGGCGGTCCTTGATCTGTTCCTGCAGCGACTCCGACTGGCCGAAGGAAAACAGGGAGCTTGCCGCGCCGGCCAACAGGCTCGCCTGATCGGTGCTGCCGGTTCCAAGCGGGTGCCCCAGCACCATGTAGGCCATGATGTCGACCTCCGGCAGGGTTGGCTCGGAGTAGAGCTTCACCACCTGCGAACCGAGCGGTCCCGCCACAGTTACGCCGGCCTTCACGTCGTTCACCGTGCGCAGCGCCAGGATGTCCAGGGTGGGATGGTCCACCGGACCGCCCACGTAGTAGAGCCGGCCGCGCACGATATCCAGGTCGATCCCGTAGGCCCGGTAGCGCCCCTTGATGACTCGGATCTCGCCCCGGCTTCTGATGTTGCCAAGCCCCTGCAGCGCAAGGTCCATCTCGCCCCCCAAGGTGGCGTCGATTCCTTCCGCCTTCACCTGCACCTTGTCACCCAGGATGAGACGGATCTCCCCCTGAACCTGGAGGGGAAACTTTTCGTTCTCGGCCTTAGGCGCCCCCTCGAGGATCACGTCGATGCTTGGTGCTACCACCGAACGGGCCGGCGGACCGGAGATGATCATCTCGGGGACCCGCAGCTCCCCGCGGATGGTGAGGCGCTCCCCCTCTCCCGCAAAACCGAGCCCGGGAGAGGTCAAGAGTTGAAGTTCAGGCAGGTAGACGGCCTGAAAGCGCTCCCCGCTCAGGGCCCCGCTGTAGCTTGCCACCTGCCACCCCTTGAGCTGCATCAGCGCGCTCCCCTCGATATGCCCCGGCCCTGAAACCGCCTTGAAACCCTCGATCCGGATCTGGTCCTTTGCGAGCCACGCCGTCAGCTCCAGGTCGCTGACGTGGATCCCCGCGCTCGGCAGGTAGGCGCCTGCCTTGGCAAGCTTCAGGCTCCCCTCCAGGTCGGGATCCTTCCAGGTGCCGCCCAGCCTCAGGTCGAGGTCGAGGTCTCCGTGGCTCTCCTGCACAAGCCCCGGGAAGACGGAGGTGAGAAACCCTTTTTCCTGGACCCGGCCGGTGAGGGAGCCCTGCAGCACCCCCCCCGGATCGGCGGCAATCGGGAGGCGCGCCGGAAGCGGGAGTGTCAGGCGCCCACGGGCCGAGCCGTATTCGGCCAGGGCAAGGGTGAGGGTGCCGGTGAGCGACTCTCCGCGCCAGTCAAATCCAAGGGAGGCGGAGCGCAGGTTCGCGTTCAGCTCGCCGCCGGTTCCCCGCCAGTTTGCACTTCCCTGGGCAAATTCCGCTGCCCCCTCCACCTCCAGACGCCTCCCGGCCAAAAGCCTGCCATGGGCATCTCCGGCGAGGCTCCCTTTCAGGTTAAGGGCGCCCGGCAGCCAGGGCTTGAGGAGCATCGGGTCGATGCCGCCCCACTGCAGGGCAAACTCCCCGGTCTCCGGGAGCGCGAGGCCGGCAGGGGGCGCGCAGGAGAGGCTCCCCCTCAAGGTGGCGCCCCCCTGCAGCGAGAGGTCGAGAGCCGCGCGCAGTCCTTTTTGGTCCGCATCGAGGCGCAGGGCGAAACGCTCCAGGGCGAGCCGCTCCCCGTGCGCGCTGAATCCCCCGGTGGCGGCCAGATCCCCGGCGAGCCGCAACTTACTGGTCTCCCCCGGGGCGCCGCGCCAGGCAAGGGCAAGCTCGGCCTTTTGGAAGGCGGCATCGAACGCTCCCTCCTCGTCGTGCCAGGCGATCGCCCCCTGGTTCAGCGCGGCGTTCCCCTTCAGGTCAAGCCTCCTGCCGGGGAGGAGTTTCCCGGTGAAGAGCCCCGCCAGGCGCCCTTCCAGCTGCAGGTTCTCCGGGAGCAGGGGGCGCAGGAGCCCCAGGTCGAGACCGGAACAGCGCAGGGCCAGATCCCCCCGGCGGGGGAGGGAGAGGGTGGCAGGCTCCTTGGAGTCGAAAAGCAGCTGCGCCGCTCCGGCGTTTCCGGCAAGCGACAGATCGAACGCCGCCCGCAGGCCGCCCCCGCCGCCGTCCAGCGTGGCGGCCAGCCGCTCGATACGTATGCTGCGCCCCTCCGCGCTGACGCTTACCTGCACCTCGGCCCGCCCGGCCAGGAGGAGCCGCTCGCCCGGAGTGAGCCGCAGGGTGAACTCACCGGCGCTCGCTCCGGAGAGCTCGACTCCGACGAGCCAGGAGTTGGCCCGGGACAGGTTGATCCCGCTCCAGTCACCCTTGAGGGAGCCCGAGAGCGGATGCAGGGTGAGGTCGGCTGCGGCCTCGACCCGCTCCGCCGGTGCGCCGGAGAGCGCCAGGGGCGAAAGGTAGAGCCTGCCGGGGCTCACCAGGAGCTGCGCCGGAGCGGCGAGCCCCCAAGGACCTACTGCGTCGCGCCCGGAGAGCCGGGTCAGCTCGCCGCGCCAGACCCCGCCCTGGTAGCCGCCGGCAAGCGCCAGCTGTGCCTGGGCGCGCGGGGAGTTGAACTGCACCTCCAGAGTGTGCCGGGCGGCACTCCCCTCCAGCCGCAGCTGCGCCGTCTCCACCTGCAGCGAGCCGACGGCCAGCCGGCTCAGGGATGCCTCCAGGTGCACCGGATACCCCGCCCCTTCGCCCAGTCGGGCGCTCAGCTGTGCGGCGGCGACCCGCACCCCGTTAGCCGCGAGCCTCTCCCCGCGCGCGCTGGCGCTCCCCGCCAGGCGCCCGCCGCGCCAGCGCACCCAGGCGTCGGCCTGCAGAGCCCCAGCCGCCTCGGGGACCAGCCGGGAGAGGTCGCCCACCCGGGCCGTGAGGTCGAGCCGCCGGTCCAGCTCGCCCGCTCCGCGCAAATCGAACCCCCTGCCCCGAAGCAGCAGCCGGTCGACCCTCAGGCGCTCGCCGGCGAAGGAAGCGACCAGCTCTCCCTGCAGTTCCCTGCCGTGCAGCCGGCTTTGCAGAAGTTTCCCGTCCACCGTACCGCTCAGCACCCCCTGCTTGCTCCGCTTCAGGACTGCTGCCAAGTAGAGATTGACCCGCCCCGACCAGTCCGGTGCGACTTTCCCCGGGTTGAGCCCGCGGCCGGTCAGGCGGCCAGTCAGCCGCACCCCGTCGCTCCAGGTGAGCTCCAGGTCCCCACCCAGGCGCCCGTCGAGCAGGGTCCCGGCCACCTGCGACAGCTTGAGCCCGTCAGCTCCCCCCTGGTAGCGCGCGGCCAGCGACCCGGTCTGCCACCCCGGGCCACGGTTCTTGAGGGCGAAATCACCCCGGTAGCTGCCGGGGCTTCCCGAGAAGTTGAGGGTCCCGGAGAGCCGGGTCGGCTTTTTCAGCTGGTCGCGCAGGTCGAGGTCGCTCCCCTTAAGCGCCAGGGTGATGAGCGGCTCGCCCCTGGTGAGCGTCAGTCTCCCCGCACCGGTCAGGGAGCCGCGCTCCCCGGGCCGGGCGAGGCTCAGGCTGCGCAGCACGAAGCTCGATGGGGTAAAGCCCAGCTCCCCGGTGAGTTCCAGGCGCTGGGCTCCGCCGCTACGACCCGCCAGGGCGATGCTTCCGGCCATAAGTTCAGGCCCCTTCCCCTCGGTAAGCCGCGTCTGCACCGAGAAGAGGTCCAGCCCCTCCAGGGGCTTGGCCGGGACCAGCGCCAGATCCACCCGTAGCGCCGGGCGCGAGAGACCCACCACCAGCTCCCCGGAGGCCCTCCCCTGCGGCGAGACGGCGCAGAGCCCGGACAGGGCGAGGTTCCCCTCGCGATAGTTAAGGGAGGCGGAGAGAGCGGTCAGCTCGACCGGCGGCTCCTTCAGGTGGCGGTAGCTGAGTGCGCTCAGTTGAAGGCTGGCAACCCGGGCCGCGAAGCGCCTGGCCAGTCCGCTCACCCGTGGCCACCCCAGTTGGGGCGGCTTGTCGCTCGGTGGCTGGTCGTCCTGGATCCGCACCCCTAAGAGCGAGAGCGCGCGGACCGAAAGCTTCTCGTGGAAAAGGTCGCTCGGCCGCCAGTCGAGATCGAGCCGGTCGATCTGCGCGGTGAGCTGGGGCTTGTCCAGCCGCACTCCGCTCAGGCGCAGCCGGTCCCAGAGCCTCCCCTCCACGCCGCGCACCGTGACCCGGTATCCCACCGCGCCGGGAAGCCGGGTCAGGGCGAAGCGGGCTCCCGCCTCGGTGCCGACCAGCCAGGCCAGGCCCGCCCCGAAAAGCAGCGACAGAGCGAACAAAGCGCCGATCGGGTAGAGCGCAAAACGCTTCATAGCTGGAACCCCACGGTGAAGACGATGCGGTACTTGGTCCAGTTGTTCAGGGCGCTGTCGAGCGGCTTGGCCAGGGAGAGGTTCAGCCCGCCGACTGGGGTGTAGTAATGCACCCCCACCCCGAAGGCCTGGAACAGCTGGACATGGTTGAAGGTGTTGAAGGCGTTCCCCGCGTCGTGAAAGATGGAGACCCCCCAGTTGGTGTAGAGGTAGCGCTCCAGCTCGACGGAGCCAAAGATCAGGTCACGCCCGCCCACCACCTGGCCGGTTGCGTCCTGGGGACCGAGACTCTGGTAGGAATAGCCGCGCACGCTCTCGTCACCGCCGGCAAAAAATCGCAGCGATGGGGGGACGTCGCCCAAAGGGTCGGAAAGCACCGTCGTGCCGACCTTGCTGCGCAGATGGAGCGAAGAGCGCCAGGGGAGCGGCAGCAGGGCGTTCCCCTCGGCCACGAACTGGGCGAGCCCCACACTCGAGCCGAGGTAGGGGTGCGTCCCGCACAGGTCCAAGGTGTAGCGGTACCCCTTAGCGGGGCGCACCGGGTTGTCGAAATGCTCCTGGGAAAAGCGGTACCCCGGCAGCACCAGGAAGGAGCCGGAAGTCTGGCCGGCTATGGTGAAATCCTCCTCCTGCACCTTGAGGTAGGCAGTGCCGAGTTCCCCCTTGCCGAAACTGTGGTTTCGGTCCAGCTCGAGGGCCGCCAGCTTGCTCTGGTAGGTGATGATGTCCTCCTGCTGCAGGTTCAGCTGCAGCACCGTGGAGCTCTTGATGTCGCGCGCGCTGGGGACCGTGTAGCGGGCCGAGAACCCCTGCAGCCGCTCAGCCGCGTAGAGGTTCAGGTCGAGTTCGTGCCCCAGGTGGAACAGGTTCAGGTCGCGGAAACGCACGGTGAACCTGGCGCCGGTGTCGGTGCCGTATCCCACCCCCGGGCGCAGGGAGCGGCGCGCAGCGTCGGTAAGCTGCACCAGCACCGGGACCCGCCGCTCCTTGGTCTGATCCTTCTGGGGGGTGATCACCACCTGCTTGAAGCGCTCGGAGTTGGCGAAGTTCAACTGGGTTTCGGCGATCTTCGCGTAGGAAAACACCTCGCCCGGGGTGAAGGCGATGAAGCGCCTGAGGTACTCCTCCGGGTAGTCCGGCGCCCCCTCGATGGTGGCCGAGTCGAAGAAGTAGCGCTCCCCGGTCTCCAGGGTGAGGGCTATGCGCGCGCGGGTCTCGCCCGGGGCGATGCGGATCTCGTGGCGGGTGAAGTCGGCGTCCAGGTAGCCAAGCGCCACGGCCCGTGACTTGAGATCGTTCTTGGCCCGCTCGTAGTCCGGCTGCAGTAGCACCTTACCCTGCCGGGGAAAGGAGCGCAGCAGGCTCTTCAACTGCGGCTCTCCCGCGCCGGCCCCGGTAAGCGCCACCTCGACCCCGGTGAGTTGCACCGGCTCCCCCGGGGTGACCTGCACCTGCAGGCGGTACTCTCCCCCCTGCTCCTTGATCGAGACCCCGACCAGCGCATGGTAGTAGCCGTAGGGCTCAAGGGCGACCCGGGCCTTCTCTGCCGCCTGCCCCGCGAAACGCTCCAGCCAGAGCCGGTCAACCTTGCCGTCGCGCACCAGGCCGGCGGGAAGCGCGAGCGCCTCGCGGACGTTTTTCAGGGGGGCTCCCTCGACCCCGGTCACCTCGATCTCGACCGGGCCCGCGGCGCCTGCTGCTGCCGGGAACCCCAGCAGCAGCGCGCTAAAGGCAAGGAGAGCGAAAAGGGATGGCAACCGGAGCATGGTAACGCCTTGTGCGGGTATCTGGAGCCGGGCCGTGCCGTCCCGGCCAAACAATAGCAAATGAGAGAGGTCCTCCGAAAGTGGACTGGACCAATTCTACCATCAATCCGCCTCAATGCAGCGCGGGTCGCAGAAAACGGCAGCGGGAGCAAACCGATCCTGCCGAACCGGGCAGATTCTGATATAATAACTGGCAGGGCATTTCATGAGTTCGAGGTAGCGCATGACAGAGAAGCACACCATCGTAAAAAACGCGGGAAATCACTCGAAGCAAACCACTGCAGGAAATCATGTCCAGGGAGAGGAGGCGCCCCGCATCCGGGAGATGATCATCGACGACCTGTCGGAGGTGTTCCATATCGGCGAGGAACTCTTCACCGCCGAGTACTCCCAAAGCCTCTACCGCACCTGGGACGAGTACGAAATCACCACACTGTTCAACTCGGACAACGAACTGTGCATCGTCGCGGAACAGGGGGAAAGGCTCTTGGGCTTCGCGCTCGGCACCACCGTCAAGAAACACAACTCTCCCTGGAAGTACGGCTACCTGGTCTGGCTCGGGGTGCGCCGGGACCTCCAGAAGCTTCAGGTGGGCGCGCGGCTTTTCAGGGAGATCAAGCGGCGCATGAAGGAGCAGGGGGTACGCATGATCATCATCGACACCTCGGCGAACAACCTGCCCGCGATCCGGTTCTTTGAAAAGCACGGTTTCAACAACGTACAGGAGCATGTTTACATGACGCTCAACCTGTCGCGCAGGCACAAGAAGAACGGGGTGAAAAAGCCATGAGCGGACCTCTGGAAAAGGTGCTCGACCGTATTGATCCGGCCCGGCTCAAAAGGAGCTTTCTGGAACTGCTCGACATCTACTCCCCCTCGGGAAAGGAGGAGGATATCCAGCTCCACTTGGAAGAGCAGCTGACAGGGGCGGGGTTTGCCGTGGAGCGCCAGGAGGTGGAAGAGGACCGCTATAACCTGCGGGTCACCATGGGGCGCGGCGAGCCCATGCTCTACCTGGTGGGGCACGTGGATACCGTCCCCGCCTGGGACCTAGAGGAGTTCGGGGCCAAGGAGGAGGGGGAGCTCGTGCACGGGCTGGGGAGCGCCGATATGAAGAGCGGCTGCGCGGCCATGATCGAGACCTGGCTCGCCCTGGCCTCCGCGTTTGCCCCGGATGAGCGCCCCCCGGTGGGGCTCTTGCTCGCCGTCGGGGAGGAGGAAAACGGCGACGGCAGCGCGAGGTTCCTGGAGAGCTGCCGCCCCCCCTGGGCCGTGATCGGCGAGCCGACCGGGCTGTCTGCCTGCTTCGCCCACTACGGCTACCTGGAGGCGGGTTTCGTCACCCACGGCCGGCAGAGCCACTCCTCGCTCCCCGAATTGGGGCACAACGCGGTGGAATCGATGCTGCGGGTCCTGTTGCACCTGGGGAACAATTCGCTCTTCAACCGCGAGCAGTCCGAGATCGTTTACTCCGTGCGGGAGATGCGCTCCTCCCAGCAGGGGTTCGTGGTCCCGGACCGCTGCGAGGCCTGGATCGACCTGCACCTGCCGCCGGACCGAGATCCGGCCTCCCTGGAGCAGGCGATCCGCCAGCTGGCAAGCGGCGCGGACCATTACATCCCCGGGCTCGACCTGAGCGTCGCCTTCGAGTTCGCCTCCGCCGGCTACAGCCTCGGCACCGACAACCCCCTGGCCCGGGCGCTGGAGGCGGTCTACCCCCGCCTGGGGCTTCCGCTCAAGCTGGACGCCTTCCGCTCGCACTCGGACGGCAACCTCTTCTATGCGGCGGGGTGCCGGCCGCTCATCCTCGGCCCCGGTGCCCTGGAGGTGTGCCACACCCCCGAGGAGCAGGTAGATTTCTCCGAAGTCCTCCAGGCGGCGCGCATCTATGCGGCTCTCTGCCTGGCGGTTTGATCGGGGCTGCGGGCCGCCGGACTAGTTGCCCATGGAGTTGCTCATGGAGTGGTGGCAGCGCTGGCAATCGTTCATGGGAAAGGCCACCAGCATGTGACAGACGCCGCAGAAGTTGCCGAAGATGTTGCTGTCCATGGTGAAGGCTTCCGTGCTCTTCTTCTTGATGGCGAAGATGTCGGGATGGCAGATGGAACAGTCCAGTTCGACGAAATGGTCCGCGTGGGAGAACCTCACATCACTTCGGGGAGATGAGGTCCCCAGGTTGAGAGGCTTGCGCAGGTTGGCGGGGAGCCTGAGCAACCCGCCGGAAGGGTCGATGACGTTGGTCGGCCTGATTTTCCCCTGGTCCAGGGCCGCAGCCCAATCTATGCCATTGCCGAAGGGGGCCAGGGGGAGTGAGGCCGCGAACCGAGAGAACTGCTTCTCCAAATCCCTGGTGCTCTCCAGGTGGCATCTTTTGCACTGGGCCTTGGGGCCATCCGCCAAGGTGAAGGCGATGCTGCCGTTATGGCAGGCCCCGCAGTATTTCCCCGCCAGATTCTGCTTCCTGGTAATCCCGGTATCCCCCGCCCGCATGCTGATTCCCAGTTCCTGGTGGCAGACCCGGCAGGTGTAGCGTGCCCGGTGGCTCCAATGGGCGAAGACGGCCGGGGCGACCTCGGCGTTCCTGGACCTGGCGCGCATCACCACGGTTCCGTACCTCCAGAAGGGGCCGTTGGGAGGGATGTTCTTGATGACCTTTCCCAGTTCCTCACGGTCCATGGCGCCGGCGCCGGAGTCGGACCAAAGCACGAGCAGCAGCGCGCAGGCGACGCCCCGCGCCAGCCGGGCGGCCCAGAGCCGCCCCCCCCCGGGGGGCCTGCCTCCCCGCGGCGCCGTAGGCGCCTCAGGGGGAAGGCGGGGCATTCTTCTTGTATTCAAGGACATAGGCATAAAGGTTCCTGCAGAGTTGCACCCTTTTCAGGTAGACCTTGCGTACCGATTCTTCCTTAGTGTCGATCACCTTCTCCAGGGTTGTGCAGCGCTCGATCAGCAGGTTCAGCTCGTTTACTGAAAGCGCCATGGCATCCTGGGTCTTGGCGCAGATCGCGTCAAAATCCGCCTGCCAGGGCTCCTCGCTCCAGGCCGCCCCCGGGAAAAGCCAGAGGCAGCAAAGCACCGTCAGGGCCGCGTCGGCCCACCTGCGCGCCGGCGTCGTCATGGCAGGGTCACTGGACCTGCTTGGCATGGCAGCGCTTGCAGTCGGTCTGCGGGAAGGCGACCTTGTCATGGCAGACGCCGCAGTACTTCCCATCGAAGAGCTCGATCATGGAGTACTTGGTGGCGCCCTTCTTGATCCCGACGAAGATGTCGGGATGGCAGAGCTCGCAGCCGTTCCAGACCGTGTGCTTGGTGTGCGAAAAAATGATGTCGGGCATCCCGTCGACCTTCGCCTTGAGAGAGAAATCGGCCTGGGTCTTCATCGCCAGCTTCTTGACGGAAACACCGTCCAGGTGGTCGGTGAGTTTCAGCGCACCCATGTCCTCCGCTTTCTCCCAGTTTATGCCGTTGCCGAAGGTCTCTTTGGGCATAGTGTCCATGAACTTGAAAAAGGCCTCTTCCTTGGCCGGGTCCCGCTCCAAGGAGTGGCACTTGAGGCACCTGTTGTACTCCTCCCGGGTGTAGCTGGTGGCGCAGGACTCGAAAAGCTTGCTCTTGCCGAACACGGTTCTGCCGTTATGGCAGCTGCCGCAGAAATACCCCTTGGCATTGTCCGCGGCGCGGATCTTGGTCGAGTTTGCCGTCATCCCGAAGCCGATATCTACGTGGCACACCCGGCAGGTGTAGTTTTTGCGGTGCACCCAGTGATCGAACACGACAGGCGGGATGCCGGCCTGCTGGGAATAGTTGCTGATGGTGACGCTGCCGAATTCGTAGGGGAGCGGCTTTTTCTTCTTGGACCCACCTGCCGCCCAAACCAGACTGGAACCTGCGAGCAGAATCGTGCAGACGAGAAATAGCTTTTTCATTTTCCCCTCCCCCAAGTTTCCGGACCGGTAGTCCGGGACGCGCCAGTGAACACAATATAATGTATACCAGCTTATGACATAATTTTCAACTTGCATGACTAATTTATTCCTTTCGATAGGGTGGGACCTTCCAATTCACTCATTGTCCGTGAGTGTCGTGCGGATGAACCGGGCAGTGACATAAGATTGCAGGCAAGGTACAACTGTTATTCTGACTTGAAGGATCTCGCTCATCCGGAAACAATCACCCAAAATAAGTTTATTGAGCTGCAAAAACCCTATTAATTACTGAGTTAGACGCGCAGGCCAGGCGCTTGACATAAAAAACCGGAATTATCCAGTGAAGAAGGCACTGCGGCCCCGGGTCAGGACGACAGCAGTCCGTGGTCAGGTCGCGCCCGCAAGCCCCTTCCGGGGCAGGGGTCGAATTTCCGGGCGTTGGAAAAGGTAGGGGGGCCCGTGGCGGCAGAGTCCTGCGGTGGGGCAGTAAACTCACCTCGGTAAAGAGTTGCCGCGGCCGCGGTTTCCGCGGTAGACTTGTAGAAAGAACCAAACGATATCAAAGGCGGTTCCACGTGCTGCTGCGCTGCATACTACTTGTTTCCCTCCTGCTGGTCCTTGCCTGTCCCGACCCATCCCGAGCCGCAACGGTGAAGACCGGCGCGGAAACCCTGAACGAGACGGGGTTCTCCTCGCTCAGGGGGAAAAAATTCGCCCTGGTGACCAACCAGTCGGCCCGGGTCGCCGGCGGCGAACATCTGCTGGACGCCATGGGGAGGGCGGGGCTCAGGCCGGCCGTCATCTTCACCCCTGAGCACGGATTCCAGGGCGCCGCAGAGGACGGGGTGCATCTGGCCGACGGCAGCCTCGCCGGCATACCGGTCAAAAGCCTGTACGGAGCCACCAGGATGCCCCGTGCCGAGGATCTCAGGGGGCTCGACCTGGTGCTCTTCGATATCCAGGATGAAGGGACGCGCTTTTACACCTACATCTCCACCATGGGACTGGTCATGCAGGCCACGGCGCGGGAAGGGATCCCGTTCGTGGTGCTGGACCGCCCCAACCCCCTGGGAGGCAACTACGTTTCCGGCTTCGTGCGACAGGAGCTGCCGGCGAGCTTCACCTCGCTCTACCCGATACCGCTGGCCCACGGCATGACGGTGGGAGAACTGGCGCAGCTGATCAAGGGGGAAGGGATGCTGCCGGGGCTTGCGCATCTGGAGTTGAGCGTGGTCCGGATGCAGGGGTGGCAGCGCTCCATGCGCTGGCCCGATACGGGGCTCCCCTGGCTCGCCACCAGCCCCAACCTCGCCAGCTTCGACTCGGCGCTTCTTTACCCTGGGACCGGCCTGCTGGAGGGGACCAGTGCCTCGGAAGGTCGCGGCAGCGAGTACCCCTTTCAGCTGGTCGGCTGGCCCGGGGTCGACCCTCAGGCACTAGCGCAGAGATTGAACGCCCAGGAGCTGCCCGGCCTGCACTTTGAAGCGGCCCGCTTCACCCCGGTGAGTATCCCCGGGAAATCGAGCGCGCCCAAGTACCGCAACCGCGAATTGGGCGGGGTCCGCATCGAGGTCACCGACTACCGCAGCGTGGCCCCGGTCGAGGCGGGGGTCGCCGTGATCACCGCGCTGTACGAGGCGCTTCCGGAACCGGCACGCAAGGTCTTTTTCCGTGCCGGGTTCGACGACATGGCCGGCTCCCCGCTGCTGCGCCAGGGGGTGCAGGGGGGCGAGCCGGCGCAGGCCGCCGCCGCACGCTGGAGCGAGGAGGTGCGGCGCTTCCAGCTGCTGCGCGCGGGCTACCTTTTGTACCATGATGAGGCCACCCCCCCCTGAGCACCGACCGGGGCCGGGCCGCCAGGACGGGTATCGCGACGTCTTGGCAGCGGCAGCGCACCCATTTTTGAGCCGGGCGGCGTAAAAAAAAGCGCGCTATCTCCCCGCAATGGGATAAGATTGGGCAACAGCAACCAAGGTCCAAAAGGCCACCCGACATGATCACCCTTAAGGAAAACATACCCCTGGCGCCCTGCACCTCATTTTGCATCGGCGGTCCGGCACGCTACCTGGCTGAGGCCGGGAGCGCGGAGCAGCTGCGGGACGCGCTGGAGTTCGCCCGCAAAAAGGGGCTCGACTATTACCTCATCGGGGGGGGAACCAACCTGCTGGTGAGCGACCGCGGCTTCGACGGCCTGGTGATCCTAGTGAAATTCGACGCCGTCAGGCAGGTGGGACCGGTCATCGAGGCCGAGGCCGGCGCCGACCTGACCGGTCTGGTATGGCAGGCCGCAACCTGGGGGCTGTCAGGGATGGAGTCGCTGGCGGGGATACCGGGGCTCTTGGGAGGGGCGGTGCGCGGCAACGCCGGGGCGTACGGAAACTGCATCGGGGAGGTCTGCACCGCCGTTCATGCTCTGAACGCTGCAACCCTCGAATTTGTCACGCTCAGCCAGGAGCAGTGCTCTTTCAGCTACCGGGACAGCCACTTCAAGCGGGAGTCCGGGCTCATCGTGGTTTCGGCACAGCTCTCGCTCACCCCCGGATGCGTCGGGGAGATCCGGCAGCGGATCGAAGCCACTCTTGCCCGGCGCGCCGCCCGCAACCTGCAGTGCGAGAAAAGCGTCGGTTCCTTTTTCATGAATCCACTGGTAGGCGATGCCGCGCTGATCGCCAGATTCGAGTCCGATCAGAGGGTGCACTCCCGGGACGGCCGAATCCCGGCCGGCTGGCTCATCGACCAGGCGGGGCTGCGCTGCCTGCGGGTGGGCGCCGCCATGGTGAGCGCCCTGCACGCCAACTACCTGATCAATACCGGGGGGGCGCGCGCCGAGGAGGTCCTCCTGCTGGCGCGCACCGTCAAGGAGAGGGTGCGCGCCCTGACGGGGGTTCAGCTCGAGGAAGAGGTGAGCTGCCTCGGCTTTCCGCCCTCCGAAGCTCCCGGGTAGGGAGCCCGGCAGCACCATTTCACCCGGCGGCCACCCCCGCGGTGACCAGGCGGAACTCCTCGAAGGCCCGTTCCAGGGCCTGGTAGAGCTGCGGCAGGTCCGCAAGACTCCCCCCCTTCGCCGCAGCCTCCATCTCGGCCGCGATGGAGCGCATCGCTTCGGCACCGATGCTGGCGGCAGCCCCTTTGATCGAGTGGGACTGCAGGTGCGCCCCGCCGCCGTCGCCTGCTCCGATCGCCTGCGCCAGGGCCTGCATCAGGTCGGTGGTGCTCTCGAGGTATTTCACCACGAATATCTGCAGGAACTCGCGGTCGCCGCCGATCCGATCCAGCAGGCCTTCCTGGTCGAAGACCGCCGCCTCTCCCCTGTCCCCCTGCATCTCCCAGAGCGCCCCCGCCTCTTCCGGCTCTCCGGCCGAGCCCGCAGGCTCACCCGACCCGGCCGGCGCGGCACATGCCCTGGCGGGAATCCAGCGCTGCAGCATGCCGCGCAGCTTGGGGAGGTCGAAGGGCTTACTCAGGTAGTCGTCCATCCCGGCAGCCAGGCAGCGCTCCCGGTCCCCGGCAATGGCGTTGGCGGTAAGCGCGATGATCGGCCGGGGCGCCAGCCCCAATGCCACCTCCCGGGCCCGGATCACCCGGGTGGCGGCAAAGCCGTCCATGCGCGGCATCTGGCAGTCCATGAAGATGAGGTCGTAGCCCCCCCTTTCGGCCGCGGCTACCACATGGGTCCCGTCCTGGGCGATCTCGATGGAGCACCCCAGGAGGGCGAGCATGTGACGCACCACGTCTTGGTTCACCGGGTTGTCCTCGGCCACCAGAATGGCGGCGTCGAAAGAGAGCTTGGCCTCCCCGGGGGCTCCCCACTGCGGTGAGGCGGCGCTGCCTTCCTGCGCCATGACGCTGCACAGGCAGTCGTAGAGCCTGGCGGCGCTCACCGGCTTGTTCAAAAAGCGCAGCACTCCCGCTGCGAGCGCCGCCTGGGCGTCCTCCTCCCCGCCGTAGGAGGTGAGTATCACCAGGCGGACCGGGCCGAAGGCGGCGTCCGCCCTGATGGCCCGGGCCAGCTCGATGCCGTCCATACCGGGCATGCAGAGGTCGAGGAGCGCCATGACATAGGGGTCATCCTCCTCCGCCGCCTTGCGCAGCATGCCGAGCGCGGCCTCTCCGCTGGCGGCGCAGTCCGGCCGCATCCCCCAGGCGTTCGCCTGGTGCTGGAGCACCCCCAGGTTGGTGGCGTTGTCGTCGACCAGGAGCAGCTTCATGCCGCGCAGCTCGCCACTCGCCGCGGCGGGGTGCTCGATCGCGCCGTGCTGCTTTTTGAAGCGCGCCGTGAACCAGAAGGTCGACCCCTTCCCCAGCTCGCTCGACACGCCGAGTTCCCCCCCCATAAGCTCGGCCAGCTGCCGCGCGATGGCAAGCCCCAGGCCGGTGCCGCCGTAGGTGCGGGTGGTGGAGTAGTCCGCCTGGGAAAAGCTGTCAAAGATGCGGGCCTGGGCCTCGGGAGCGATGCCGATGCCGGTGTCGGTGACCGAGAAGCGCAACAGCACCTCTGAGCCCTCCTCCTGCTCCTGGCAGACCCGCAACATCACCTCCCCCTGGCTGGTGAACTTTATCGCGTTCCCCAGGAGGTTCACCAGGATCTGGCGCAGCCGGACCGGGTCGCCCTCGAGGTACTGCGGCACCCCGTCCAGAACCAGCGCGGTCAGCTCGATTCCCTTTTCCTGCACCCCCGCCCCGAACATCTCCGTCACCTCACCCACCGCCCCGCCCAGGTCGAAGCTTACCGTTTCCAGTTCCAGCCGTCCTGCCTCGATCTTGGAAAAGTCGAGGATGTCGTTGATGATGGAAAGCAGCGACTCCCCTGAATTGCGTACCGCCTCGGCGAAACTTAGCTGCTGATCGGCGAGCCCGCTTTGCAAAAGCAGGCTGGTCATGCCGAGCACGCCGTTCATCGGGGTGCGGATCTCATGGCTCATATTGGCCAGGAACTGGGACTTAGCGAGGCTGGCCGCCTCGGCCGCCTCCTTGGAGAGCTGCAGCTTGGCAACGGTCTGGTTCAGCTCGCAGTTGGTGGCGGAAAGCTCCGCGGTGCGGCTCGCCACCACCTCCTCAAGCTGGTCCCGATGCGCCTCGAGCCGCTCGTCGCGGTCCTCGATCTGCCCGAGCATCTCGTTGAAGCCGTCGATCAGGGTGCCGAGTTCGTCCTCGCCCTGCTTGTGGGCCCGCAGGGCATAGCTCTTGTCGGTGCTGACCGCTTTCATGACCTGCGCCAGGTGCAGTATCGGGTCCGAGATGACGCGCTGCAGCCGGGCGGCCAGGAAGTAGACCAGGGCCAGCCCCCCGACCATGACGGCGACCACGACCAGGAAGAAGCGCGCCAGCCGGTCCAGCAGTTCCCGGCTGTCGGACTGGATCACCACCTTACCAACCTGCTGGCCGTCCAGGACGATGGGGGAGGCGCCGTACAGGTCGAGCGCCAGGGCGAAGGGGGAACCGGACCGGCGCATCAGGTCGGAAAGCCTTGCACCGTCGACCCTGAAGCCATCCCCCAGCGGTGCCGCGAAGCCGAGCTGCCGGCCGTCCACCCCCTTGCCGAGGTAGCCTGCCAGCACCGAGCCGTCCTTCAAAAGGACGAAGGCCGCCCTGATCTGCGGTTTGGCCCTGAGGCCCGAGAGGGTCTCGGTGGCGGCGACGCGGTCGTTGAAGGCGACCGCGGCCGAGGTGTTGTTTCCGATGATTTCGGCAAGGGCCGCGAGCTCGGCCCGGGCCCCGGTCCGGAACATGGTTGCCTCGTTGACCACGAAGGCGCTCGCAACCAGCGCCAGCACGATGAAGTTGGTCAAAAGGAGCAGGGCGATCAGCTTGCGCCTGATGGAGAGGTTATGGAGCCGGTGGATCATGTGATTAGCCTTTTAAAATTATTCCAGCACGAGATGCGCCAGCTTCAGGAGCTGGGAGTTGACCCGGAGCCGGGCCCGGGTCGCGGCGGCCAGGTTCACCTCGAAGCCGACGCGGTTCTTGACGAAGATCAGGTTGATAATCCCGCCCCCCTGGCAGAACCCTTCCTGGTCCGCCACCGTCAGGAGGCGGTAGTTCTGCGCCTCCTTGATGATCTGGGTCAGGCGCCCCTTTTCCGAGGCGCAGATGAAGAGGATGTCGCACTCCTTCATCTGTTCCGCCCCGCGCAGGTGGATGACCGCGACCCGGCGCCCCTTGGCGGTCTTGCCCCTGACCTCATCGAGCGCGTCCCCGAATGGGTCGCGGCCCAGGATGCCGAGGGTCAGGACGCCCGGGTTGTTCAACCCGTCGCCCGGCCAGTCGACGAACTTCATGAAATTGTAGAGAAACGCCGCCTTCACCTGGTATTCCGAATTGCCCGGCGCAGCCGCCTGCAGCACCCCCCCCCAGAGGACGCCGGCCAGGACCAGACAGCAGACGAACCAGGCCAACCGGGTACACCTCGGGGCGCCCCCGGTTCGGTGTCGCGGGTGGTCGGGAGCAGGTTTCCCATGTGCCGGCGGCTTGGTCATGGCGCCTCTAAAACCGGTAGTCGAGCTTCAGGCGGAAACTCCTGCCGTCCTGCCCGATGGTATTCTGGAGGTGGTTCAGCGACCCCGGATCCGCGTAGCGGGCATCGAACAGGTTGTAGACGGAACCCGAGAAGGTGAACCCGGGAACCATCTCACGGGAGAGCAGCGTCAGGTTGTTGAGCCAGCTCGCTCCGGTCCGGCTCCCGTCGAGGGTCAGGCGGGAGCTCTGGAACTGCTCCTCGAAGCCGGCAAAGAGCGCTTTCCGGTACAGCGGCACGGTCAGGTTGAGCTTGGCCAGGTGCTCGGGCGAATTGGTCAGCGGCGACCCGGTGTCGGCATATTCGGCCCGCTGGTAGGTGTAGCTTACCTTCCCCTCCAGGCCGCTCTGCCATTTCCCCTCAAGCTCCAGCTCCGCCCCGCAGGCGTCTATGGAGTCGGTGTTCAGGTAGCGGGTCGGCGAGTCGTTCGGGGGATCGACCGGCTCCGAGGTGATCAGGTCGTTGACCCGGTAGTAAAAACCGGAGAGCGAGGAGCGGTAGTGCTCGCGGAAATACTGCTCGTAAATCGCTTCGTAAGTCTGGATCCGCTCCGGCTTTAACTGGGTGTTGGAGAAGATATTGACGTGGTCGTCGTAATAGAGCTCGTAGGCGTTGGGCGCGCGGAAGGCGTTGCCGTAGAGCAGCTTGAAGGCAGTCCCCTCCGCCGGCTGCCAGATCAGCCCCAGCCGGGGATTGGTTGTGCCGCCGAAGCTGTCGTAGTGGTCATAGCGCACCCCGGCCGAAAGAATGAGGGTGTCGAGGAGTTGGACCTCATCCTGGAGGTAGAGCGCCCAGATGGTGGAGCTGCGCCGGTCGTCCAGAAACGGCGGGCTTCCTTCGTCGTAGTTTTCCTGGCGCTGCTTGGCATTGTCCCGGAACTCGGTCCCGAGGCTCACCTTGTTGCGCCCGGGGAGCGTCTTGGTGAACTGGACTTCGCCGCCCCACCAGGTGCCCCAGGCGATATCCTTGTTCAGCGCCACCAAGGGCGGGTTTACCGGGGGAAGGGCCTGGTTGGAGTTGGCCGGTTCCCTGTCGGTCGGATAGTCGCCGTGGTAGTAGTAGTTGTCGTAAAAGGCCCGGGCCGTCAGGGTCGTCTGGTCATCGAAGTCGTGGTTATATTTGAGATCGAGGAAGCCGTGGGCATCGGTGGTCTGGAAGCGGTCGTCGTTGAAGACGGTGCCGAAGGAGGCGGTCGGCACGTGTTTGGTCCGGGAGCCGTAGGCGCCCACCAAGGTGAGGTCGTGCAGGGAGAGCTTGCCGTACAGCTGGTAGTTCTGGTCCCCGTCGGCGTGCTCGGCGCGACCGCCGTTTATGGCCTGGAATTCCGGGTAGTAGAGGGAATCCTGACCGTCGTTATGCATAATGCTCCCAGAGAGCAGCACGCCGAGGCCGCTCGCGTATTCCCTGCCGTAGCTCACCCTGCCGTTGTAGGTTCCGAAGCTCCCGGCGGACGCGGCCGTCTCGGTTCCCTGCAGGTCCCCCGGCTGCCTGGTGACCACGTTAATCACCCCGAAGAAGGCATTGGTGCCGTAGAGCGACGAACTCGGCCCGCGGATCACCTCGATCCTGTCGATGAGATCCACGTCGACCGGGAACTCGGTGCCGATGGGGGCGGTGTCGAAGATGTTGTCGTTGATCCTGTGGCCGTCTACCAGCAGGAGGACCCGGCTGTTGTAGTCGCCGGGGCGGCTGAAGCCGCGCACGCCGATGAAGTCGTAGTTGCGGTCGTAGGTGACATAGATGCCCCGCACGCTTCGCAGCGCGTCGGCGAGTGTCCGGTAGCCGTATTTCCTGATCTCGCTAGCGGTGACTATACTCACCGATGCCGGGGCCTCGGTCACCTTCTGCTCGTACTTCGAGGCCCCGTACACCGTGGCGACTTCCACGGACATCAACTGTTCCACGCTCATCTCCATCAGGTCGGGGTTCGCTTCCTGAACGGCGGCGGCAGTCTCTCCATGGCAAGGCGCAAATGGCGACAGCATCAGCAACAGAAAAATCACCGTCTGCAGCGAACGCCTGCCCGATATACCCCCAAGCAGATATCGACTGGCGCTATGGCATGACATGCACATAAGGCTCCCCCAATGTTATCGAACGAGATCCATACCTCCTTTTCGGCCGCTCTGAGAGAAAACTTGAGCAGAATCAGGCGTTCATCCAGCCTGCGCCGCGGCGTGCCGGACAGACCGGCGTTATGCGCCTCAACAGTGTGTTGGACTTTCCCGGCAGAGGTCAAAACCGGCACGGGAAGCGGTATTCTTGCAGTGGATTCCGGGTCCCAAGAGCTGTGCCTGCAGGGTCCCGGGCTCTCGACCGGAGCGGCAATTTAGTGCGGATTGCGCCGGCCAGGGCGCCCCTACGGGTTTGCAGCTGGGTGTCACGTGATGCGGGACCGGAAAGGGGAGAGGGGAGCCACGAGCTCCAAAGGAAGCTAACCTTATTTTGCGGGTTTGTTGAGGAATATCGACTTCATGATGTCTGTCTCGGCCAACACCTGCCGGGAGAGGCGTCCATACTCCTCCGGCACCCGGGCCTGCTCAAGGTGCCCCATGATATCGGAGAAACGCCGCAGTTCCTTGATGCCGTTTTGCTCGATGAGCTTAGGCATCAGGGTCTGCCATGCCAGGTGCATCCGTATCACGATGCTGGAAAGCTTGTCCGTTTTCTTTACCTCGGACCAGATCTCGAGTTCGCGGCCGTTGTAATCCAGAAGCGACACCTCGGTAGGCAGGCTCGGCTTGAAGGGAACCGCCACCGTCGCGGCAATGAGCGTAATCCGGTTGGAATAGCGCATGGTCTCCAGTCGGTCCTTGGCGGCAATGGCATTCTCCAGGTCAGTGATGGTGCGCCCCAGGCGCGGCAACAGTATGCTGCTGGTCTCGTCCTGGATGTAGTCGAACGCGACCAGATTCCTCCTGAGCAGATCCAGCTTCTTGCCGACCCGTTCCATTTTACCAGTCAGCGCCAGGGAGAAGACCTCCTCGGCAGTTCCGGATAGGGAGTCCAGTTCCGAGACGATGAAGTTGGCGCGTACCCCCCCTGAAGAGGGTTTGGCCTGTTCCTTGCCGTTGCCAAGCCCGCTTCCGGCCTGCGCCGCCAACGGCATGAGGGGGATGCCGAAACCAAGAAGGATGGCGAGCTGCAACAGCGGGACGAGAAGAGTTTTGCCTTTGATGCGGTTATCCCCTTTTTGCTTCATGCGTAGATGTCCTTCCAAAACACGGGAGATTCACAACGGCCAGCACTGGATGCGCAGAACGCGACTGCACCACGACCTGCAACGGTGGGAAATGCGTCCCATGGTAGCAGGATCGGGGCATTCGGGCAAGTCTTGTCTTTGGTACCGGATGGTAATTGCGGCGGACGAACCTGGGGCGGAAAAGAGGTGGCCTCCCCCTCGCCGCGGCTCGCTCGGAGGAGTTCACGGGGCGCCCGAAGTTGGGATAAAGGGGTGCCCGGACCGGACTAATCGAGGCGGGTCAGGGACCCGCCCCGAGCGGGTATCAGAATTGTCTTATCGGTCCTTACGACTTCAGGGTTTGACCCGGCAGTCTTACACCTGCTCCCGGTCGGCTATTTCATGCTTGAGTAATTGGTCAGGAGCGCTTTGAGCCTTCTGGTCTCGGGACCCATTTTGCCTCCCTTGCCTCCCAGGACGTCCGCGGCCGTCAGATCCTTCTTGCGGTAGTACGCGGCGGTGGCGTCCTTGTCGATCAAAAGCGCCGCCCCTTCCAGGGAGACACCGGCAAAAAGACCGCGACTGCGCGAGTAGGAGAGAATCTCGGACTTGAGCATGACGTCGGTCGCCGCCTCCGCGCTGCGCCCGACCGGACCTGCAGCGACGGCCGCATCGGCCCCCAGCGTGAACTTACCCTTCAGCAACCCCTCGATCCCTCGTCTGTTCTTAAACACGAGGACGATGTCCGTCGAGGTCGCTCCGACCTGCCAGCCGACGCTGCCGCCGGTGAGGCTCACAAAGACAGGGTCGCTCCAGCGCCCGCTCGCCTCGCGCACCAGGAGCACGCCGGTACCATGGCGTCCGCCGACGATGAAGGCACCTTTGATGACACCCGGCACGATGACGATCCCCTGGGCATCCCTCAACAAGGCCGGAGGAATTCCCTTCTCAGGAATTTTCATGATCTCGCTCAGCACGTTGGCGGACTCCCGGACATCCTTGACCTCGTTTTTTGCCAGGGCAGCCGTGGTGGTCAGGCCGACCAGGAACAGGGCTGCTGTCGCGAGTAGGAATTTCATCGTTTTCATAGTACAACCTCCTTGGAACTTTGATTAAAGGCGGCCGCCGTCACACGGGAGGGCGCCTTCCTTGGGTATTATTCCCGTTTAGTAGCGTCGGTACCGATCGCGCCCACCCTGGTCACCCAGAATGTATCCGGTCAGGGCGCCGGCGGCACCCCCCAAAACCGCTCCCACCGCGGGACTACCACCGGCGATTCCGCCGAGCAGGGCGCCGCCCCCGGCGCCTATGGCACCGCCGCTCAAGGTACTTTGCTGCTGGCGCGACATGCCGACACAGCCAAAGTTGAAAGCTGCCAGCAGAACGACTGTCAGGTATTTCATCAGTTTCATGGATGGCCTCCTTGCCCCCTGCGGCAGCTACTGTTCGCTTGGGTTGGTCAACGGCTGGTCGGCGATACCCGTCTTCAATTTTGGCCTCACCAGCTGCGACCAGATGACTCTCATGACCGGCAGGTCGAGGTCCTCCGGATTTTTCTGGTAGAAGGCGTCGATGTCCTGGATTATCGCGTCCATCGGCACCCCCCGCAGTCCTTCGGCAAGCTTTGCCGTGAACCCCTGCCTTTTCAATTCGGGATGCCGCTGCATCACGTTTTCCTCGATGGTCACGACATGCCCGATGCCCCAGATGAAAGCTATCTTGGTATCAGGCCGCAGGGTCTGCCACTGCTTCCCGGTCAGCACCGGCATCTCCTGGAGCTCCTTGCTCAAATCGCTCGGCGTTTTCTCCCCGGCCGCAAGCGCGACGCCGACACCGGTAAGGCTCGCGATGAGTGAAAAAACCAGGAAAAAACGCGCCACTTCCCTGGGTGTCTTCATGCCTCCACCTCCAAGAAAATGATTAGGTAACACTAATTACCTTGATCATACCAGTGTAGGTTGCCAAATGTACAGCAGGAATAGGGGAACTGGGATCCGGGGGGTGGATTTCGAAAGCGGGGAGCGGTTACAGAGTTGACGTGTTTCGGGTCGTCCACTCAGCCTGTTTTTGGTGCGGGGGTGATCGGTGAGCCTCGGGCCGCCCTGTCAGGCGCACAATCGAGTAGGGTGAGGCGAACTGATCAGGTTCGCCTCATCCCTCTCACAGAACCGTACGTACGGGCCTCGTATACGGCTCATGCCCATTCTATCCTCATCGGTTTGAGGCGGTTGCCGCTGTTCGTACTCGGCTCAGGTCGAATAGGCCAAGCTCTCGGAGGTAATCATTCGAGATGGCCATGTTGGCCAGGGGACTTGCGGCATTACGCCAAGAGTTCATCTTGATCTTCTTGAACTCTCCCTTATACACGACCTTGCCCGGCCGCAACTGCGATTCGGATTGTCTTCCCCCTGGTCAGGGTGACGCCTGCTTCTTTCAGCAGGCCGGGTTCGCCCGCTACGCTGGGCAAACCAAAAAAAGGCCCCGGATTGCGCCGGGGCCTTTTCGATTCAGACAAGAACCTTTCTTGTTAGATCCTAGTCACGTTGGCAGCCTGAAGGCCTTTCGGGCCCTTGACTACGTCGAACGTTACCCTATCGCCTTCAACAAGGGATTTGAATCCGTCGCCGCTGATGGCGGAGAAATGGCAAAATACGTCTTCGCCGCTTTCCTGCTCAAGAAAACCAAAACCCTTGCTGTCGTTAAACCATTTTACCGTACCGTTTACCATTTGTTTACCTTCTCCTGATGTCTTTCTTGCTAGTTTTTGTCCGGGATCGTCCCGGAACTTCCTACACCTTAACAGCTTGATCCGCACAAAGCAAGCTATTTAAAAACGGGCATTTTTAATCACGAAGACCTGCCGGCAGGATAATTACGGGCTTCAAATGCTTTGGGCAAAGTCATTGTCAACGCAGCAACTTTACCTACATAATCTGTAGGTTTGCGAAATTGTTTATTGAAAAGGACAGAATCAATTTCCCGTCCGCAGTAACTCTTCTCCAGCTGAGTTGTTGACAGCATGACTGAGCCTGGCCTAAGCCGTAAGCCGGCTGTCTGATACCTTCAGGGTGACTTTTTGTCGTTAGGTGCCGGTTTTCCGGTCGCGGCAGCCCCGCGCTGCGCCTTGCTCCCCCCCTGGTCCTCGCCCAGTGAGGCGGCATCCCAGCCGCCCCCCAGAGCCTTGATGAGGAGCACGCTCGAGGTGAGGCGGCGCCCAAGTATGTCGACCGCGGTCCGCTCGTTGGCAAGTTCGGTGCCCTGGGCCACGGTGACGTTGATATAGCTGATGATACCGGCATGATACTGGTTCAGGGAAACTGACAGCGACTTTTGGGAGGCCTGCACCGCATCGTCCTGCGCCCGTGCCTCCGCCTCCAGGATGCGCAGCGCCGCCAGGTTGTCCTCGACCTCCTGAAAACCGGTGAGTACGGTCTGCCGGTAGCCTGCCACGGTTGCGTCATAGGCGGCCCGCGCCGCTTCGGTCTGGGCTTGGCGCAGCCCCCCGTCGAAGAGGGTCTGGGAGATTGCCGGGCCTATCGACCAGAAGCGGCTAGGCCAGGTGAACCAGTTGGCGAGGCTCACTGCCTCCAGCCCCGCCGAGGCCGAGAGGCTGATGCTCGGATAGTATGCCGCCTGGGCGACGCCGATCTGCGCGTTGGCGGCCGCCATGTGCCGCTCCGCCGAGGCAATATCGGGGCGGCGCTCCAAAAGCTGCGACGGCAGGCCGGCGGGTACGGCCGGGAAGAGCGCTGTAAAGGGAGCCGCCGGAAGCGAGAAGGAGGAGGAGGGCTGGCCAATCAAAAGGGCAATGGCATGCTCCAGCTGGGTCCGCTGCACGTCCAGGTCGATCGTCTGGGCCTTGGTGGTCTTCAGCTGGGTATCCGCCAGGAGCACGTCCGACTGGGCGGCCACCCCGCTGGCATAGCGGTTCCGGGTGAGGTCGAGCGCCTTTTGGTAGGCGGCGACCGTGGCGTCCAGGATCTTCTTCTGGGCATCTTGAACCCGGAGCAGGAAATAGTCCTGAGCCAGTTCCGCCTGGGCGCTCAGGCGGGCGGCGGCCAGATCCGCCTCGCTCGCCTGGGCGGAGTCGCGGCTCGCCTCTACGGTGCGCCGTATCCTGCCCCAGACGTCCGCCTCCCAGGCGAAGTCAATTGGGAGCGAGTAGTCAGTGCTGTTCTGAACGCTGCTGCCGTTCAGGGCGCCGGAGTTCACCCCCCTCTGGGAGCGGGTAACCGAGGCGCCCGCCGTGACGGTGGGATAATAACCGGCGCGTGCCGCCTGGACCAAAGCCTTGGCCTGGCGCACCTGGGCCTCGGCGGCGAGCACGTTCTGGTTGGAGATCACCACCTGCGCTTCGAGAGCCGACAGCTGCGGGTCGTTGAACATTTGCCACCAGTCCTCCCGGATCTTGCCACCACCAGGCTGGGCGACCTTCCACCCCTCGCTCTCCTTGAAGGCGGCAGGCACCGGCGCCTCGGGCCGGACGTAGTTCGGGCCCACCGTGCAGGCGGCCAGAGCGGTCAGTGCAAAGGCTGCGGGTATGATTTTAAAGCGGCTAGCTATGCGCATCATGGGCTTTCCCTTCGTGAATGAACGACTCAAAGGACACAAACGACTGAAACAAAAAAACTCGAATGACTGAAACAAAAAAACGAATTAGTTCTTTGAGACTCGACGGCTCAATAACTCAACCAGCTTACTCCTCTGCATTCAACTGGCGCCTGCCTTTCTCATAGATCCTGCGCTGCTCGCTGCGGCCGCGCATGCGATCGAGCCAGGCCCTCAGACGGTCCATGTAAAGATAGACCACCGGCGTGGTGTAGAGGGTGAGCATCTGGCTGAAGATCAGCCCGCCTACTATGGAGATCCCCAGGGGTCGGCGCAGCTCGCTCCCGACGCCGGTCCCCAGAGCCAGCGGCAGCGCCCCGAACAGCGCCGCCATGGTGGTCATCATGATGGGCCGGAAACGGAGCAGGCAGGACTCGAAGATCGCCTCCTTGGCGTCCTTCCCTTCCTTGCGCTGCGCCGCCAGGGCGAAGTCTACCATCATGATGCCGTTCTTCTTAACGATACCGATCAGGAGGATCACGCCGATGATGGCGATCAGGCTCAGGTCGGTCTTGAAGAGCATCAGCGCGAGCGCCGCGCCGACCCCCGCCGAAGGGAGCGTCGAGAGGATGGTCCAGGGGTGCATGTAGCTCTCGTAGAGCATGCCGAGCACGATGTAGACAGTCATCAGCGCGGAGAGGATCAGTATCCACTCGTTAGCGAGCGAAGCCTTGAAAGCCTGGGCCGTTCCGGCGAAGCTCCCCCTGATCCCGGCGGGCATGCCGATCGCCCTGGTGGCGGTCTCGATCGCCTTCACCCCGTCCCCCAGAGCCACGCCGGGAGCCAGGTTGAAGGAGAGCGTGATGGAGGGGAACTGCCCCTGGTGGTTCACCGCGAGCGCCGAGGCCGTCGGCTCGAAATGGGTGAAGGCCGAGAGCGGCACCATGGCTCCGCCGGCCCCGGGAACATAGATGCTCTTCAAGGTCTCGGGGTTCTGCCAGAAGGCCGGATCGACCTCCATCACCACATGGTACTGGTTCAACAGCGTGTAGCTGATCGCCACCTGGCGCTGGCCGAAGGCGTCGTACAGGATGTTGTCGATCGCGCTGGTCGTGATGCCGAGCCGGGAAGCAGTGGTGCGGTCAATCACCAGCGTCGCCTCGCGACCCTTGTCCTGCAAATCGCTGTTGAGGTCGACCAGCTGCGGGGTGCTGCGCAGTTTCTGCAAGAGCTTCTGCGAGGCGGCGTTTAGCTCGGCGAGGTTGTCCCCCTGCAGGGTGTACTGGTACAGGGCGTTGCCGAGCCTCCCCCCCACCCGCAGGTCCTGCACCGGCTGCAGGAAGGTGGGCGCTCCCGGCACCGAGGATATTTTCCCGCGCAGGCGCTTGATGATGTCGTTGGCGCTTGCTTTGCGCACCTCAAAGGGCTTAAGGGAGATGAACATCCGGGCCGTGTTGGTAGGACCGCCACCGCCGGTAAAGCCGATCACGTACTCCACGTCGGGATCCTTCTGGATGATGGCGACCAGCTTGAAGAGCTTGTCGCGCATCGACTGGTACGAGGTGTCCTGGGCCGCCTGGATGGCGCCCATGATCCGGCCGGTATCCTGTTCGGGGAAGAATCCCATCGGCAGATGCCCGAAGAGATAGATGTTCAACACGACCGTCAGGACCATCAGCATCAGCGTGAACAGTGAGTGCTTGAGAGCCAAGCGCAGCGTGGTCTCGTAATGCGCGTGCAGCCAGTCGAAGGAGCGCTCGCTGAGGCGAAACAGGAAACCGTGCTCCCTTTTGACCTCGGGCTTTAACAGGGTGGCGCACATCATCGGGGTAAGCGTGAGAGAGACCACCAGCGACACCACAATGGCGGCGGAGAGGGTGACGGCGAACTCGCGGAAGAGCCGCCCCACCATCCCCTCCATGAGCAGTATCGGGATGAAGACCGCGATGAGCGAGATGCTCATCGAGACCACGGTGAAGGCGATCTCCTTGCTCCCGGCGAAGGCTGCCTCCAGTGGGTTCATCCCCATTTCCCGGTAGCGGGTGATGTTCTCCAGCACCACGATGGCGTCGTCCACCACGAACCCGGTGGCGATGGTGAGCGCCATCAGCGAAAGGTTGTCCAGCGAATAGCCGCAAAGGTACATGACGGCGAAGGTGCCGATGATGGATACGGCGACCGCAACCGCCGGAATGAGGGTGGCGCGCACGTTTCTTAGAAACCAGAACACCACCAGGATCACCAGTATCCCAGAGAGCATGAGGGAGATTTCCACATCGTGCAGGGAGCCGCGGATCGGCGGGGTGCGGTCCAACACCACCGAGAGGTCGATGGCGCCGGGGAGCGCCGCCGTCAACTGCGGCAGCAAGGCGCGCACACTGTCCACCGTTTCGATGATGTTGGCGCCCGGCTGCCGGAACAGGATGACAAGCACGCTTGGCTTGGAGTTGACCAGCCCGGTGGCGCGCAGGTCCTCCACCGAGTCCTGCACGCTCGCCACGTCGGGGAGCCGGATCGCGGCGCCGGAGTGGTAGCTCACCACGAGTGGCAGGTATTCCTTGGCCGTCCTGAGCTGGTCGTTGCTCCGCACCTCCCAGCTCTTGTCCCCCTGGACCAGGTTCCCCTTGGGACGGTTCACGTTGGTGCCTGCGAGCACGCCGCGCACCGTTTCCAGGCTGACGCCGTAGCGCGAGAGCGCCAGGGGGTTCAGTTCCACGCGCACCGCCGGGAGCGAGGAGCCGCCGACGACGACCTGGCCCACCCCCTTCACCTGGGAGAGCTTCTGGTTCAGGATGGAGGAGGCAGCGTCGTAGAGCTGCGGCTTGGTCATAGTGTCGGAGGTGAGCGCGATGATCATGATCGGCGCGTCCGAGGGGTTCACCTTGCGGTAGCTCGGGTTGCTGGTCAGGTTCGCCGGGAGGTAGCCGCGGGCCGCGTTGATGGCGCCCTGGACGTCGCGGGCCGCGCCGTTGATGTCGCGGTTCAGTTCGAACTGCAGGGTGATGCTGGTGGAGCCGCGGTTGCTGGTGGAGGTCATCTCGGTCACCCCGGCGATGCGCCCGAACTGGCGCTCCAGGGGGGCGGCCACCGAGGTGGACATGGTCTCCGGGTCGGCCCCAGGCAGGGACGCGTTCACCGAGATGGTCGGGAAGTCCACCTGGGGGAGCGGCGACACCGGGAGCAGGCGAAACGCGATGATCCCGGCGAGGACCAGGCCGATGGTGAGCAGCGTGGTGGCAACCGGTCGCTTTATGAAGGTGGAGGAGATGCTCATGTTATCCTGTTGGTAATCCAAAACATACAAGCCTCACTCAAGAGGCGCACAGAGGTTCACAGAGGAAAATCAAAATCCGATTCTCGTTTTGACAAATTATCTTCGCCTTTGATCCAGATTTCCTCTGTGTCCCTCTGTGTCCTCGATGGTGGGGATTTGGGGGTAAATGCCGCTAAGCACTGGTGCCTTCCTCAACCCCTTTCCCCTTCCGCGTACGCCGAGCCAGGCGGTCGAAGGCGAGGTAAATGACCGGTGTCGTGTAGAGGGTGAGGATCTGGCTGATCACAAGCCCGCCCACGATCGCAATCCCGAGCGGGCGCCTGAGCTCGCTCCCCACCCCGCGCCCGAGCGCGAGCGGCAGGGCGCCCAGAAGGGCAGCAAAGGTGGTCATCATGATGGGCCGGAAACGGAGCAGGCAGGCCTGGAAGATCGCCTCCTCCGGGCTCTTCCCCTCCTTCCTCTCGGCCTCCATGGCGAAGTCGACCATCATAATGCCGTTCTTCTTGACGATCCCGATCAACAGGATGATCCCGATGACGGCGATGACGGAGAGTTCGGTGCGGCAGACCATGAGCGAGAAGACTGCGCCGGCACCGGCGGACGGCAGGGTGGAGAGGATGGTGATCGGGTGGATGAAGCTCTCGTAGAGCACGCCGAGCACGATGTAGACCGTGATGAGTGCGGCGAGGATCAAGAGCGGTTCGTTGGTGAGCGAGTCCTTGAAGGCCTGCGCCGTCCCCTGGAAGTTCCCCCGGATGCTGGCGGGAAGCCCCATCTTGGCCGTGGCCTCCTCGATCGCCGCGACCGCGCCCCCCAGCGAGACGCCGGGGGCCAGGTTGAAGGAGGTGGTTACCGCCGGGAACTGCCCCTGGCGGTTGATCACCAGCGGAGTGATCCCTTCCGAGGCCCGGGTAATGGCGGAGAGCGGCACGTGTCCTGCCACGGGGCTGATGCCGCTGACGCTGCCGGTGCTGCCGACGGTGCCGGTGCTGGACCCGGGGAGATATATGGAATCGAGCCCGGCGGGCCCCTTCTTGTAATCGCCGGCAACCGACAGGATCACCCGGTACTGGTTCAGCTCGGTGAAGATGGTGGAGATCTGGCGCTGGCCGAAGGCGTCGTACAGGGTGTCGTCGATCTGCTGGGCGGTGATGCCGAGCCGGGACGCGGTGGAGCGGTCGATGTCGAGCGCCATCATGAGACCCAGGTCCTGCTGGTCGGAGCTCACGTCCCTGAGTTCGGGGCGCGCCGAAAGCGCCTGAATCACCTTGGGGGCCCAGAGCTTCAGTTCTTCCGTGTTGGGGTCCTCCAGGGTGTACTGGAACTGGGTCCGGCTCACCTTGGCGTCGACGGTCAGGTCCTGCACCGGCTGCATGAAGAGCTGGATCCCCGCCACCTTGGCGAGCTCCGGCTGCAGCCGGCGGATCACCTCGCTGGCGGAGAGGTCACGCTCGGCAAGCGGCTTCAGGTTGATCAGTATCCGGCCGGAGTTGAGGGTCGTGTTGGTGCCGTCCACCCCGATGAACGAGGAGAGGCTCTCGACCGCCGGGTCCTTGAGGATCACCCGGGCGAGCGCCTGCTGGCGCAGCGCCATGGCCGGGAAGGAGATGGACTGGGACGCCTCGGAGATCCCCTGGATGGCGCCGGTGTCCTGGACCGGGAAGAACCCCTTGGGGATGGCGATGTAGAGGAGCACCGTGACCACCAGGGTGGCAAGGGCCACCAGGAGCGTCTTTCCCTGGTGGCGCAAAACGAAGGTGAGGGATCTGCCGTAGCGCTCGATGATGGCATCGAACAGGGCACCGGATGCGTGATAGAAGCGCCCCTGCTTCTCCTCGGGGACGTGCTTCAGAAGCCTGGCGCACATCATGGGGGTGAGCGTCAGGGAGACCACCGCGGAGATCAGGATGGTGACGCCGAGGGTGATGGCGAACTCGCGGAACAGGCGCCCTACCACGTCACCCATGAAGAGCAGGGGAATGAGGACGGCGATGAGCGAGACGGTTAAGGACAGGATGGTGAAGCCGATCTGCTCGGCCCCCTTGAGGGCCGCCTGCAGCGGGGTCTCCCCCTCCTCGACGTAGCGGGAGATGTTCTCGATCATGACGATGGCGTCGTCCACCACGAAGCCGGTGGAGATGGTGAGCGCCATGAGGGAGAGGTTGTTGAGGGAGAAGCCCAGCAGATACATGGCACCGAAGGAGCCGATCAGGGAGAGCGGCACGGCGACGCTCGGGATGGCGGTGGCGGCCAGGTTTCTCAGAAAGAGGAAGATCACCGCCACGACCAGTGCCACGGCGAGCATCATCTCGAACTGCACGTCCTTGACCGATTCGCGGATGGTCGTGGTCCGGTCGGTCAAGACTTCCACCTTGATGCCGGCGGGAAGCGAACTCTTCAGCTGGGGAAGCAGCTTCTTGATCCGGTCCACCACCTCGATGACGTTGGCGCCGGGCTGCCGCTGGATGTTGAGCACCACCGCGGGGGTCTCGTTCTTCCAGGCGGCCTGGTTCACGTCCTCGGCGTCGTCGATCACCTGGGCCACATCGGTCAACTTCACCGGCGAGCCGTTGCGGTAGGCGATGATCAGGGGCCGGAAATCCTTGCTGGAGTAGAGCTGGTCGTTGGCGCCGATGATGTAGGCCTGGCGCGGGCCGTCGAAGCCCCCCTTGGCCTGGTTCACGTTGGCCGCGGCAATGGCGTTTCTCAGGTCCTCCATGGCGAGACCGTAGGAGGCCAGAGCCGTCGGGTTCGCCTGGATGCGGACCGCGGGGCGCTGGCCACCGCTGATGCTGACCAGGCCCACCCCGGGGAGCTGGGAGATCTTCTGGGCCAAGCGCGTGTCCGCCATGTCCTCGACCTGGGGGAGCGGCAGCGAGTCAGAGGAGAGCGCCAGGGTGAGGATCGGCGTGTCGGCCGGGTTCACCTTGCTGTAGATCGGCGGGTTGGGGAGATCCTTGGGGAGGAAGGTGAAGCCCGCGTTGATGGCCGCCTGTACCTCCTGCTCGGCCACGTCCAGCGAGAGGTCGAGGCTGAACTGCATGGTGATGACCGAGCTTCCGTTGGAGCTTGCCGAGGTCATCTGGGTGAGCCCCGGCATCTGGCCGAACTGGCGCTCCAGGGGAGCGGTCACGGCGGTCGCCATCACGTCCGGGGAGGCGCCGGGGTAGAAGGTGCGCACCTGAATGATCGGGTAATCCACCTGGGGCAGGGCCGCCACCGGCAGGAGCCGGTACGCCACGGCGCCCGCCAGCAGGATGGCGACCATCAGCAGCGTGGTCGCGACCGGCCGGATGATGAAGGGACGCGAGATGTTCATTTGCCGGGCCTTGCCGAAGCTGCGCCGGCATCCTGGCCTGCGCCGCCCTGCTGGCCCGCCTGCCCTTTACCCTGGCCACCCTGACCTGCGGCACCCTGACCGCCGCCGGCGCCTTTACCGGGGCGCCCCTTGCCGCCCCCCGCAGCCTTGTTGGGATCCTTCAGGTCGACCTTGCTCCCTTCCCTAAGCCGCTCCGCGCCGTCCACCACCACGACATCGCCCTCGGCGAGCCCCGAGGCGATGGAGGTGTCGTCCCCCTGCACCACCCCGATGCTGACCGGCCGCACCGTGACGGTGTGGTCCGGCTTCACCAGGTAGACGAAGGTCCCCTGGGGGCCGCGCTGGATCGCCGACGAGGCGACCAGGATCGCCTGGCGCTTGATCTCCAGGAGCAGCCTGGCGTTCACGAACTGGTTCGGGAACAGCTCGTTGTTCGAGTTGGGGAAGAGCGCCTTCAGCTTCACCGTCCCGGTGGTGGGGTCGATCAGGTTGTCAACGGTGAGCAGGGACCCGGAGGCGAGCTTTAGTTTTTGCTCCCGGTCATACGCCTCGACGGGGAGTTTGGCGCCGCTTTTCAGCTTGGCGAGCACCGGCGGCAGGCTGTCCTCGGGGATGGGAAAGATCACCGCGGCCGGCTGCAGCTGGGTGATCACGACCAGCCCGTTGGTATCGGTGGCGTGGATGATGTTCCCCGCGTCCACCTGGCGCAGGCCGACGCGCCCCCCAACCGGCGCGGTGATCCGGCTGTAGGTGATCTGCAGCTTCGCGTTGTCGATCTGTCCCTGGTCGATCTTAATGGCAGCCTGGTACTGGCGCACCAGTGAGTCCTGGGTGTCCAGCTGCTGCTTCGGGACCGAGTCCTGGGCCCAGAGCTGCCGGTAGCGCTCCAGGTCGACCCGGGCGTTTCGCAAGAGTTCCGTGTCGTGGGCCATCTGCCCCTCGGCCTGGGTCAGCTGCACCTGGAACGGGCGCGGGTCGATGAGGGCCAAGAGGTCGCCATTCTTCACGATCTGCCCCTCGCGAAAGCGCACCTCCATGAGCTGGCCGTCCACCCGGGACTTCACGGTTACCGTGTTGAGGGGGGTGACCGAACCCAGGCCGTTCAGATAGACCCCGACGTCCCCCTTACGCGCCGGCAGGGCCTGCACGGGCGAGGGGGGGAGCGCGGGCTTGGCCGCAATCTTCGCATTAGGCGCGCCCGTCCGCCCTGAGATGAGGTACCACCCGAGAGCGCCGAGGCCGACGATGAGGACCAGGAGCCACCAGCGGCGCCGCTTGGGGCGGGGAGCATCTGTTTTGGGAACGTCTTCGGAGACTTGGTTTTGATCTGTCGATGGCATGGTCATGGGGACTCGCTTTTGTGAATTTCTTACGGTGGCCGGCGCGCCGGGACTGCCGGGATTGGAGGCAACTGTTACGGGGATTCGGCGGAGGCGGTCAACCCGCATCGTTAGCCGGCTTAAACTAGCAGAAACCTGCTCTGACTGTCAATTTATACCTGGTTCCTTCTGGTAGTCGCAAGCTAGCAGGCAAATGGGGAGGAATTGTGGAAGAAATGAGGTATCTATTTACACCCTGCCGCGGCGCACGGGTGCTGCTCCAGTAGTTTCAGCCCGTGGGGGCAGGCCGCGGCGCTAGCGCCGCAGGCGTCCCCCCGGTGGCACCGGGGTTTGACAAACAATTGGGCTGTGTTAATTTTTAGTGTCGCGTTGTTCGACAGGGAGGTCCACCCGCAAGCTTGGCAAGGAGGCTCCATGATTTCACTCAGCGTCAATGGGAAAATCTTTCAGCTCGATGTGCCGGTCGACACCCCGCTTCTATGGGTGATCCGGGACAACCTGGGCCTCACCGGGACCAAGTACGGCTGCGGCAAGGCCCTGTGCGGCGCCTGCACGGTCCACGTCGACGGCCATGCCGTGCGCTCCTGCGTCACCCCGGTCTCGGCCGCGGTCGGCAGGGAGGTGGTCACCATCGAGGGGCTCGCACGTGACCTGCAGCATCCGGTGCAGCAGGCCTGGCTCCTGGAAGAGGTGCCGCAGTGCGGCTACTGCCAGCCCGGCCAGATCATGTCGGCCACGGCGCTGCTGGCGGCCAATCCCAAACCAAGCGATGCGGACATCGACCAGGCCATGTCGGGGAACCTCTGCCGCTGCGGCACCTACCAGCGCATCAAGAAGGCGATCCACCGTGCCGCGGACTCCATGGCGGCCGGGGGGAGGACATAGGCACGCTCCTGCGCGTAGACCGGCGGGGGCGGGCTTTCAGCAGAGGCGCTGCTCGGCTCACGGGAGGAAGAGATGAAACCAGACACGTCGCGGCACTCTTTGGCAAAGTTCTTGTTGGGCTCCCTGGCCCTGCTGGCCTTTTCCGGCATGCCGGAAACGGGGCGCAGCGCAAGTCTCCTTGCGGCGGGAACCGCCGCAGACCGAGCGGGGGCCGCCACGGCATTTGCCAAAGCAGCACCGGTACTGCTCTCTCCGCGCTGCCTGAACTGCCACCCGGCGGGGGAGCGCCCCCTGGTGGGAGACCGCAGCCAGCCCCACCCCATGCACGTGGTGCGCGGCCCCTTAGGGATGGGCAAAAACGGGTTACTCTGCAGCACCTGCCATCAGGACACGAACCTGCAGGGCAAGGGGCTCCCGCCGGGTGCTCCCGGATGGCAGCTTCCGCCGGCGGACACGCCGATGGTCTTCGAGAAGCGGACGCCCCGGCAGCTGTGCGAGCAGCTGAAAGACCCGGCCCGAAACGGTTCCAGGAGCCCGGCCGAGGTAGTCGAGCACCTGCGCGATGCTCCCCTGGTCCTCTGGGGTTGGCACCCAGGCGAGGGGCGCACACCAGTAGCCATGTCGCACCAGGAATTCGTGAGCCTCATGTCCCAGTGGGCCGACAAGGGTGCGGCCTGCCCCTGAGGCATCCCGGGTGCGGTAACGACAGTATCAGGAGGGACTTTGCATGAGAAAACTTGCCGCCACAATCGGGTTCCTGCTGCTCTTGAGCTCCCCTCTGTCAAAAGCGGAGGCGGTCAATCTGGATGAGCCCGCCCAACTTCGACAGTAAAAAGTGGCTAACTATTTAATTACGTGTAGGTTCAATTTTTCAAACTATCCCGTTTTTACACTACAAGCTACTCAGCCTCCCCTAGTGCCGGCACACCCAACTTGTGCAGGATCTCCTTCTGCTCTGCCGTCGGGCGTGTCGGTACTTTGCTGGTCTTTCCTCCACTCACCATCTCCACCATCTTGATTTGTCGCAGCTGTCGGATCGCCGTCGGAACGGATGTGCCTTTTAACTTATTTCTCATCCAGCGCTCGATCTGTAGCGCCAATACGCATACAAACACATGGGCACGTATCCGTTCCTCTGTCCAGTGGTACACTGGTCGCAACTGCATGGTACTCTTCAACGCACGCCATCCCCGTTCGATCTCCGCCAGTTCCTTATAGCGTTTCACGATCTCCTCGGCAGAGGTCACAAGATCGGTTGTCTCCAAAAGAAGCATGCCGTCAATTACATCCTCCCAGGCTCGGGCCTTTTTGTCCGGGGATACCGTCAGTTTTTCTCCTTCGATTTCCAGCGTATAAAGGGACAAGAGCCCCTTATCCCTCAGATAGTCACGTATGCGGTCATAAGTCCCTTGCATGGTGGGCTTCC